>JACCDP010130707.1_pt1 | contig 67497 bp, 54 predicted proteins | sample 7445841 | NCBI WGS metagenome assembly JACCDP01 (sample SAMN15323441, study PRJNA562643) | freshwater metagenome | isolation source: river surface water | place: USA:Blue River Watershed | collected 2017-08-17 | reverse complement strand
GGCCCCTGGGGGCAGGGCTTTCCCGAGCCGAGTTTCGATGGGGAATTCATCGTGCTGCAACAGCGTCTGCTGGGCGAGCGCCACCTCAAGCTTGTACTGAGTGCGCCGGGCCGGCCTCAGCACCTGCTGGATGCCATTGCCTTCAATGTCGACGCTGAGTTCTGGCGTCGCTGTAACGTGTCCAGGGTACGTGCGGTCTATCGGCTCGATGTGAATGAGTTTCGCGGTCAGCGCGCACTGCAACTGGTCGTCGATCAGCTGGAGCCCTTGCAGGAGTAGTGTTACCTTTAGTCACAAGAAACAGACGTCGCACTGCCGCGGCCCCGCTAGAATGAGGCCCTGTCAGCAGCATGCAGACCCAGGAGAGTGACAATGCACACGCCATTCAAGACCTTTCTTGCCGCAGCCGCCTTGCTCGCGCTGCCGTCATGGTCGCAGGCCGAAGTGTTTCAGGGCGAGGAGATCGAGGTCGAATTGATTTCCGAAAGCCTCAATGTCGTGCCGGGAGAGACGCTCTGGCTGGCGCTTCGTCTGACGCCCACCGAGCACTGGCACACCTATTCACGCTGGCAGGGTGACAGTGGCGAGGCGACCCGTCTGACGAACTGGCAACTGCCCGAGGGTGCGGTGGCCGGCGAGATCCAGTTTCCCACGCCGAGCTGGCTGCCGTTTCCCGGCTCCGATCTGGTGACGTTCTCCTACAAGGATGAAGTGTTTCTGCCAGTGCCTGTCGAGGTGCCGGCCTCCTTGACGGCCACTTCCTTCGAAATATCGGTCTTCGCCGAGTGGCAGGTCTGTGACGAGATCTGCATTCTGGGCGACGCCACGCTGTCCTTGAGTCTGCCTGTGCAGGGGACGGTCCTCGAGGCAGACCCGCGCTGGCAGCAGGCCTTCACCACGACTCGCGCCAATCTGCCATTGCCGGCCGATCAGCATGCCGTGCAGGCTCTGTTTGCCGAAGCCGGCGAGCGCATCAGCTTCTCGTTTCAGGACGCCGGCGGTGTCTTCGACGGGGCCACCGATGTGTGGTTCTTCCCGGAAAGCAAGCGCATTCTCAAGCCCGGTCCGCTGCGAGATGTCACGCTGACCGATGCCATGGCACAGATCACTCACGCCAAGGCGCGGCGCTTCCTGGTCGAGAACGGTGCCATTCCGGGCCTGCTCTCCGTCGGCTATGCCGATGGCCGAACACAGGGCTATCTCGTCGGCGCCGTGCCAGTGACCAGTGACAGTCTGGCTTCCATCACGGCGCTGGCCGGCAGTGCCGCCGGCAACGCTGACAACACCACGTCCGGTGGCGGCCCCGGCCTGCTGACGGTGATGCTGTTCGCCCTCGCGGGCGGGCTGATCCTCAACCTCATGCCCTGCGTTTTCCCGGTGCTCTCGCTCAAGGTGCTCAGTTTCGCATCCACCAGCGGTGCCGAGCAGGCGCAGCAGCGCCTGCACGGGCTGGCCTACACGGCGGGCATCATCGTCACGTTCATGCTGCTGGCCTCCATCCTGCTGGCCCTGCGTGCAGGGGGAGAGGCAGTGGGCTGGGCCTTCCAGCTGCAGTCGCCGTGGTTCGTCGCTCTGCTGATCTACCTGTTCTTCGTGATGGGCCTGAGTCTCTCGGGCGTGTACGAATTCGGCAGCCGCTTCATGGGCGCGGGCAGTTCGCTCGCCGGCAGCACCGGCTACAAAGGGTCCTTCTTCACCGGCGTGCTGGCGACGGTGGTGGCCAGCCCCTGCACCGCGCCCTTCATGGGCGCTGCCCTGGGCTTCGCGCTGTCTCAATCCTGGCTGGTGGCCATGGTGGTCTTCGTGTGCCTCGGTCTGGGCATGGCACTGCCGTTCCTGGTGCTCTCGTTCAGTCCGGCCCTGTTGCGCTTCATGCCACGCCCTGGCGCGTGGATGAACACCTTCAAGGAGTTCATGGCCTTCCCGATGTACGCCACCGTTCTCTGGCTGTTGTGGGTGCTGGGCAATCAGACAGGCGTCAATGGCATGGCGGCGGTGGTCGGTTCCTGCCTGCTGCTGGCCTTTGGTCTATGGCTGTTGCAGAAGCGCAGCGTGGCGGGTCCGTTCTGGCGCACCGCCAATGCAGTCGTCGCCGTGGTGCTGGTGCTGATCGTGGTTTATGCCCTGCAATCGCCGCTGCTGCAGACGCGTCAGGCGGGTGCCTTGGTTGCCGATGCGGACGATGAACAATTGCTGGACGAGATCCACGAACCGTTTTCGGCCGCCCGACTCGCGGAACTGCAGGCTGCCGGTCAGCCGGTGTTCATCAACATGACGGCCGCCTGGTGCATCACCTGTCTCGCCAACGAGCAGACGACGCTGAGCTCGGAGCGCGTCATTCAGGCCATGCAGGAAAGCGGCATCGTCTACCTCAAGGGCGACTGGACCAATCAGGATCCGGAGATCAGTGAAGTGCTGGACCGGTTTCAGCGCCCCAGCGTGCCGCTCTACCTGCTGTATCCGGGGGCCGGCAAGGAGCCTGTGATTCTGCCGCAGATTCTCACGCCTTCCATCATGATCGACGCGTTCGCTGAAATCTGACGCGAAGCGAGTGTGCTATTCTGCCCCGGCCGTCTGTGGCGCCGGGCCGGTGTCTGCGGGCAGTCCAGTGCAGGCCTGATGCCTGAAGTGGCGAGCGGATACCCGAGGGCATGAAGTTGATCAGGTTCGGCACGGCGATGTTGATCACGGCGCTGATCTTCACCCTGTTGATCGTGGCGCAGGATCTCCTGCTGCCACTGGTGATCGCCATCGCGATCTGGTACCTCATCAATCTGCTCGCCGGCGTGTTCGGCAAATTGCGCATCGGCGAAGTCGTGATGCCGCGCTTTCTCTGCCTTGTCGCCTCCATCCTGAGCTTTGTCTTCGGTATCTCGGTGCTGGTGCAGTTCATCACCGGCAGCCTTTCCGACGTGGGCAATGCCACCATCGACTACGAACAGAACCTGCGCGCGCTGTGGGCCTATCTGCCCTTTGCCGAGTACGTGCCCATCGATGGCTTCTTCGATACCGTGGCTGATCGCCTCGATCTGTCGGCGATTGTGACCACTGTGGTTGTATCCTTAACCGGGCTGGCCCGGGATAGTCTGCTGATCGTGATCTATGTGCTGTTCCTGCTCTTCGAGCAGGGCAATTTCAATCGCAAGCTGTCGGCGTTCATCGGCGATGCGCAGAAGGAGAAGCGCGTGCTGCGCATCATCACCCAGATCAAGGCGGATATTCGCAAGTACATCAGCATCAAGTTTCTCGCCAGCGCCGCCACTGGATTCCTGAGCTACCTGCTGCGCAATGCCCTTGAGATCAATTTTGCGGTGATCTGGGCGCTGCTGATCTTGATGCTCAATTTCATTCCCACCATCGGGTCCGTCGTCGCCACGATTTTCCCCTCACTCATGGCGTTGGCGCAGAGCAACAATGGCTTCGGCCTGTTCTTTGCCGTGCTGTTCGGCATCACGGCGCTGCAGATTCTGATCGGCAACATCATGGAACCGCGCATCACGGGCCATTCGCTGAACCTCAGTCCCGTCGTGATCCTGTTCAATCTTGCGCTGTGGGGAACGATCTGGGGAGTGCCTGGCATGTTCCTCTGTGTGCCTCTGCTGATCATCACCACGATTGTGCTCGCGCACTTTCCCCGCACGCGTGCGATCGCCATCCTGCTGTCGAGCGATGGACGCGTGAACATCACTGAAGATTGACCTGCAAAGGCGCGGCACAGAGGGTATAATTTTCCGCCATTTCGAGAGAAACCACTGATTGGAACAGCCGATGAAAATTGCCGACATTCGCCAGAAATTCCTGCAGTACTTCCACTCCCAGGGACACCAGATCGTGGCCAGCAGTTCGCTGATCCCCGCCAATGATCCGACGCTGCTCTTCACCAATGCCGGCATGGTGCAGTTCAAGGACCTGTTTCTGGGCAACGAGGTGCGTTCCTACAACCGTGCGACGACCTCTCAGCGCTGTGTGCGTGCCGGTGGCAAGCACAACGATCTGGAGAACGTGGGTTACACCGCGCGCCACCATACATTCTTTGAAATGCTGGGCAATTTCAGTTTCGGTGACTATTTCAAGCGTGATGCCATCCGCTTTGCCTGGGAATTCCTGACCAGGGAACTCGGCCTGCCTGCCGACCGTCTCTGGGTCACAGTCTTTCACGAGGACGACGAAGCCGCTGCCATCTGGCTCAATGAGGTGGGGGTGCCCGCGGATCGCCTGTCACGTCTGGGCGAGAAGGACAACTTCTGGGCCATGGGGGACACCGGACCCTGCGGGCCGTGCACAGAGATTTTCTACGACCACGGCCCGGAAGTGGCAGGGGGCCCGCCCGGCAGTCCCGATGACGACGGCGATCGCTACATCGAGATATGGAATCTGGTGTTCATGCAGTTCGACCGCCAGCCTGACGGGACGCTGGTGCGTCTGCCCAAACCTTCAGTGGATACCGGCATGGGGCTGGAGCGTCTCGCTGCCGTGCTGCAGCATGTGCACAGCAACTACGAGATCGATCTGTTCCAGGAGTTGCTGAAGGCGGCTGCCACCATCACTGGCACAGCCGACACCAACAACACATCGTTGCGCGTCATCGCCGATCACATACGTTCGTGCTCCTTCCTCGTGGCCGACGGGGTGCTGCCCTCCAATGAAGGGCGAGGCTATGTGCTGCGACGCATCATTCGCCGCGCTGTGCGCCATGGCTACCAGCTGGGGGTGAAGGACATCTTCTTCCATCGGCTCGTGCCCGCTCTGGTCGAACAGATGGGCGAAGCCTACCCGGAGCTCAAGGCACGTCAGGAGTACGTCGAGAAAGTGCTGCGCGAGGAAGAGCAGCAGTTCGCCCGCACACTGGAAAACGGCATGGCCATTCTCAAGGAGGCCATCGCAGGGCTGACATCAAGCGTGGTGCCGGGAGACACAGTTTTCCGCCTGTACGACACCTTCGGGTTCCCCGTCGATCTGACGGCCGATGTGGCCCGCGAGCAACAGCTCACGCTGGACATGGAAGGATTCGAGCGTGCCATGGCCGTGCAGAAGCAGCAGGCACGCGCGGCGAGCCAGTTCAATGCCGTGGAAAAGCTGGTCATCAACCTGGAGCACGGCACACAGTTCACGGGTTATGACACCTTGCAGGGGCAGGCCCGTGTGCTGGCGATCTACAGCAATGGTCAGCAGGTCCGTGCCATCAACGTCGATGACGAAGCGCTCCTGATTCTCAATGCCAGTCCGTTCTATGCCGAGTCTGGCGGCCAGGTCGGCGACAAGGGGCTGCTCAGCTGCCACCGTGGTGCCGCGAATGAAGCCGTGTTCGAGATCATCGACACGCAGAAGCAGGGCGAGCATTTCATCCACAAGGGCATACTGCGTTCCGGCACGCTGGCCGAAGGCGATCAGGTGGATGCCAGCGTCGCCGCCGAGAATCGTGCCGCCATCGCCTTGAATCATTCGGCCACGCATCTGCTGCATGCCGCCCTGCGCAAGGTGCTCGGCACCCACGTCACGCAAAAAGGTTCGCTGGTGACTGCCGATCGGCTGCGCTTCGATTTTTCGCATCAGGCCGCCATGAGTGCCGCCGAGCTGGCGCAGGTCGAGGCGCTGGTGAATGCCGAGATCCTTCGCAACTCGCCGGTGAGCAAGCGGATCATGGGCATGGAGCAGGCCATGAACAAGGGAGCCATGGCGCTGTTTGGCGAGAAGTATGGCGACGAGGTGCGCGTGGTCAGCATGGGCGACTTCTCCACTGAATTGTGCGGTGGAACGCATGTGGAGCGCACGGGCGATATCGGTCTGTTCAAGTTCATCAGCGAGTCCGGCGTTGCTGCCGGCGTGCGTCGTGTTGAAGCCGTCACCGGCAAGGGAGCGCTCGCGCTGGTCGAAAGGCAGGAAGCCCTGCTCAAGCAGTTGTGCGATGTGGTCAAGACCAACGCCGACGCCCTGGTGGACAAGGTGCAGCAACTCATCAACAGCAACAAGGCGCTGGAGCGCGAGCTCGAACAGGCACGCATCAAGCTTGCCAGTGCCGGTGGCGGCGACATGGGCAATAGTGCGCAGGCCATCAATGGCGTCAATGTCCTGGTCAAGACGGTGGAGGGCCTCAATGCCCGCACGCTGCGCGAAACCGTGGATCAGCTCAAGAACAAGCTGGGCACTGCCATCGTGGTGCTCGCCTGCATCGAGGACGGCAAGGTGAGCATCGTGGCCGGTGTCAGCAAGGATGTCTGCGAGCGTGTGAAGGCGGGGGATCTGGTCAACATGGTCGCCGCTCATGTCGGCGGCAAGGGCGGTGGTCGACCAGACATGGCCATGGCCGGTGGTCCCGAGGTGGCTGGCCTGCCTGCAGGGCTGGCCGCTGTTCCCGCGTGGGTCGAGGCCCGACTGCGGTAGTTCGGTGTGCGCGCCGCTGCCTTCAGCCAGGCAGGGCCCGCCCGGAAATAGCGATTGCATTGGAAACTGCAATTTTGTTTAATCTGCACCCATTTTAATTCTGCGTACCTGGAAAATGGCACTTTACGTTCTAAAATTTGGCGGTACTTCAGTAGGTTCCACCGAACGAATCGAATCTGTTGCGAACAAGATCATTGCGTTCCGCGAGCAGGGTCACGACATTGTTGTCGTGGTCTCGGCCATGAGTGGCGAAACCAATCGTCTGCTGGCGCTGGCGCATGCCATCGACACACAGCCTGATCCGCGCGAAACAGACGTGCTGCTGGCCACGGGTGAGCAAGTCACCATTGCATTGCTCAGCATCGCGCTGCAGAAGCGTGGCTGCAGGGCGCGCTCCTTCACCGGCGGTCAAGTGCGCATCCTCACCGATGAGGCCTATACCCGCGCGCGCATTCGCGAGATCGACGACAAGCGCATCCGTCAGGAACTCGCCGAGGGCTGTGTCGTGGTGGTTGCCGGTTTCCAGGGCATCGACGAGGAAGGCAATATCACGACACTGGGGCGAGGCGGTTCCGACACTTCCGCCGTGGCACTTGCTGCAGCCTTGAAGGCCGATGAGTGCCAGATCTATACCGATGTGAAGGGCGTATACACCACCGATCCTCGAGTGGTGGAAGACGCGCGCCTGCTGCGCAGCATCACGTTTGAAGAAATGCTCGAACTGGCCAGCCTCGGCGCCAAGGTGCTGCAGATCAGGTCCGTTGAATTTGCCGGCAAGTACAAGGTTCCCTTGCGTGTGCTTTCCAGCTTTGAAGATGATCCGGGCACCCTTATCAGTTTGGAGGAAGAGAACGAAATGGAAGCTCCCATTATCTCCGGGATCGCATTTACCCGAGACGAAGCAAAGATCGTGGTTTCCGGAGTGCCAGATGTCCCCGGAATCGCCTATCGCGTCATTGGTCCCGTCAGTGATGCGGGAATCGAAGTGGATGTGATCGTGCAGAACGTTTCAGCGGATGGCACCACTGACATCACCTTCACGGTGAAGCGTGCCGATTGCGAACAAACCCGGCAGATTATCGGTCGTATAGCCAAGGACGTGAACGCACGCGACGTCACCGTCGACACCAAGATCGCGAAGATCTCGCTCGTCGGTGTCGGCATGCGCTCTCACGCGGGAATCGCGAGCAAGATGTTCAAGACTCTTGCCGAAGAGTCCATCAATATCCAGATCATCACGACATCCGAGATCAAGATTTCCGTGGTCATCGACGAGAAATATCTGGAGCTGGCCGTGCGATCACTGCACAGTGCATTCGGACTGGCGGAAGAAGGCAATGCCTGATGGCTTCACGCCTTTCCACCGTCCGTGAAATGGCAGAGTGACTGCGTAGACGCGACACAATCCGCAAGGAAATCGAAGGAAGGAAAGGAGAAAGAGCATGTTGATTCTGACTCGCCGAATTGGTGAAACCCTGATGGTCGGTGATGATGTAACGGTGACTGTCCTTGGTGTGAAGGGCAATCAGGTGCGAATCGGTGTGAATGCCCCCAAGGATGTTGCCGTGCATCGCGAGGAAATCTATCAACGAATCCAGAAGGAACGCGACACGGGCCACGGGGATCCTCAGGCCTGATACACGGGAAATTAAACCCTCGCGCCTCTGCCATTCCCCACGATCTATGCTATTATTGCGCGCGTTTTTGGAGAGATGGCCGAGTGGCTGAAGGCGCACCCCTGCTAAGGGTGTATAGGTTAATACCCTATCGAGGGTTCGAATCCCTCTCTCTCCGCCATTATTGCAGTTGACCTGTCCCCTTCGAGCATCTGCGGTTGTCTCCGCTTCCGTCCCTGTGACACCATAGCCGCAAAATCAAGAAGCGGGGACGATCGCCATGCGTGTGTCATACCTTTGCAACACCTTCCTCCTGACCTTCACCATGCTGGCATCTCCGTGGGCCGCCAACCCCAGAGCGCAGGATGCCGCCACAGCCATAAGACCGTTCACCATTGCCATCGCTGATGCCGATATCGCTGATCTGAAGGCGCGGCTGGCGCAGACGCGCATTCCCGATCAGATACCCGGCACCGGCTGGGACTATGGCACTGACATGAGCTATCTGCGTGAGCTCATCGATTACTGGCAGAACGAATTCGACTGGCGCGAGCAGGAGAGTGCCCTGAACGAATTCGATCAGTTCATCACGAACATCGATGGCGTGGACGTGCACTTCATTCATCAGCGTTCCACCCATGCCCACGCCATGCCGCTGTTGCTGACCCACGGCTGGCCCGGCTCCATTGCCGAATTCCGCAAGATCATCGACCCGCTGACCCAACCAGAATTATATGGTGGTGATCCCGCCGATGCGTTTCATGTCGTGGCGCCCTCGCTGCCGGGATTCGGCTTTTCCGGCAAGCCGACAGAGCGCGGTTACAATCCGGAACGCATGGCCCACACCCTCGCTTCGCTGATGCAGCGCCTGGGCTACGAGCGCTACGGCGCGCAGGGCGGCGACTGGGGCGCCATCATCAATCGCATTCATGCCCATCGCTATGCCGACCGTCTTATCGGCCTGCATTCCAATTTCGTCCTGGCGAATCAGCCTGCCGACGAGACGATCACGGCGCAAGTGCCCGAAGCCGAGATGGCCGCGCGGGAGCAACGCCAGGCTTACATGCTGGACGAGGTCGGATATCAGCAGATTCAGGGCACCAAGCCCCAGACCATCGGGGTCGCTCTGAATGATTCGCCTGCCGGGCTCGCCTCGTGGATCGTCGAGAAATTTCATGGCTGGAGCGATATCGATCACCGTCTGCCCGCAGGTTTCGGTCTGGAGGAGAAGTTCACCAAGGACGAGATTCTGACCAATATCAGTCTGTACTGGTTCTCCGGCAGCATCACGTCCTCGGCGCGCATCTACTTCGAGAATCGCAACGTCGCCATGCAGGAGCCGCTCGGCTTCGTGAGCGTGCCGACCGCTGGTGCCATCTTTCCCGCCGAGATCTACCTCACGCCCAGACTTTGGGCCGAGGCCAGCTACAACATCGTGCGCTGGACGCCGATGCCCAGGGGAGGGCACTTCGCGGCCATGGAAGAGCCGGAACTGCTGCTGGAAGACGTGCGCGCGTTCTTCCGCACCTTGCGTTGAACTGCAGACCAGGGAGGGGGGCTGCATGGGGTTCTGGCTGAGTTGTTCCAATCGTGTGGAGAGCCTGCAGCAACAGCTGTGTGCAAGGCTGCAGGAAAGCCCGCTGCGTGATCCTTTCCATGCCGAGTTCATCCTTGTCCCGGGCAATGCCATGCGTCGCTGGCTCGGCCTGCAGATCGCCATGGAGCACGGCGTCGCGGCCAACATCGAATTCCCGCTGCCTGCCGCGTGGATCTGGCAAGTGGCCGCCAGGGCTCACAGTCTCGACCCGACCGTGGCCCCCTCTGAAGATCCACTTTCGCGCGAGCAGGCCGCTTGGCACATCTTTGCGGCGCTGCCGGCCCTGCTGCCCACGGCGGGATTCGAGGAGCTGAGCCGCTATCTTCGCGATGACACCTCGGAGGTCAAGCGCTGGCAGCTGGCACAACGCATCGCCGATGTCTTCGATCGCTATCAGTATTACCGTCCCGACTGGATCCGCGCCTGGAGCAGGCCAGGGTCTCCCGTCATGCCCCCTGGCGCGCCTTATCCCGTGTGGCAGCCCGTGCTGTGGCGCGTCCTGGTGGCGCGCTGTGGCGGTGCCCATCGCGTGGCGCTGCTGGATCAGCTCCTGCAGGTGCTCGAGACCGCCCAGCCACAGGTCATAGCCGCGCTGCAACTGCCTGCCCGGCTGTCCTGTTTCGCTCTGAGCAGTCTGCCGGCGCTGTTCGTGCAGGTGTTCAAGGCGCTGGCGGCCCACATCGACATCCATTTCTACCAGCACAGCCCGACGGATCAGTACTGGGCCGATCTGCGCAGCAAGAAGGCGCTCGCACGGCAGCGGCTTGCGGCACCCCAGACCGCTGCTCTGCTGGAGACCGGAAACGAATTGCTCGCCTCCTGGGGACGGCAGGGGCAGGCCTTCCAGGACCAGCTGCTGGACCACGACCTGCTTGATGCCGTGACCTGGGAGGACTACCGTCAGCCCGGCACCGACTCTCTCCTGCATCAACTGCAAAGCGACATGCTGGGGCTGGAGCAGGGCGTGTGCACGCGAGACCCGGACTCGTCGCTGCAGATCAGCATCTGTCACAGCCCGCTGCGCGAATGTCAGGTGCTGCACGATCACCTGCTGCAGCGACTCGCGGACGATGCCAGCCTCAAGCCGGAAGACATTCTGGTGATCGTGCCCGAGATCAGTCGCTATGCGCCCGCCATCGACGCCGTGTTCCGGCGCGACAGCCATGAATCACGGCCCTTCATTCCGTGGAATCTCTCGGACATCACGGTCGTGGACGAACATCCCCTGATTCGCGTCTTCTTTGCCTTGCTGGCCTTGCCGGCGGCGCGTTTCAGCTTTTCCGAGGTGCTCTCGATCATCGAGGTGCCACGTGTCGCCAGTACCTGGGGCCTCGACAGCGTGGCACAGCAAGAGCTGCAGGCCCTGCTGCGGGCGGCACAGGCGCGCTGGGGGCTGCACGCCGCGCACAAGGCGGCGTTGCAACTGCCCGCCACGCAGCAGAACACCTGGGCCCATGCGCTGGAACGACTGCTGGCCGCCTATGCCTTGGGCGATGACGACCTGTGGCAGGGCATCGCGCCGCAAGCGGGTGCCACCGGCAATCGTGCCGTGATGCTGGGACGTTTCATGGACCTGCTGGAGGTGCTGGCTTTCTGGAGCCAGGAGCTGCAGCGCCCGCGTGGCGCCCGCCAATGGCAGCTTGACCTGAATCGCCTGCTGGATCAGCTGTTCGGGCAGGCTGACGAACAGGAAGACCGGGTGCAGCAGATTCGTGACGAGATCGCGCAATTGCAGGCGCTGGCGGGCGACCAGGTGCTCTCGGCGGCCTTGCTGAGTCAGTGTATGGAGGAGCGACTCGGGACGCGCAGCGTGCACAATCGCTTCTTCAGTGGCGGGGTCAGCTTCTGCGGCATGCGGCCCATGCGCAGCCTGCCGTTCAAGCTGATCTGCGTGCTGGGCATGCAGGACACCGCCTTTCCGCGCCGGGATTCGGCACCTTCCTTCGACGCCATGGCGCTGCAGCCGCGCTCGGGCGACCCCCGCAAGGCCGATGAGGATCGCTATCTGTTGCTGGAGACCCTGCTGTGTGCGCGCGAGGCCCTGTATCTCAGCTATACCGGTCGCAGTCTCACCGACAACTCTGAATGCCAGCCCTCCGTGCTGCTGCGTGAACTGCTCGACTGCATCGATGCGCATTACATCCCTCGCCATGGCGGGGATGCGCCCATGAGCGCGTGCATCACTCGCATCCAGCCCATGCAGGCCTTCAGCTGGCGCCACTTTCAGGCCGATCAGGCGCAGCGCGTCACGGCAGGACACGATGCCTGGTGGTGCCAGGTGGCGCAGTCGCTGCACGCCACGCCAGAGCGGACGGCCTTACTGCCAGCCTGGCCGGACACGCGGCTCGAGCCCTTGTCGGAGCCCGTCACCCACGTCGACCTGACGCAATTGCTGCGTTTCCTGGAACATCCGGTGAAGGGCTTCTTCAACACCCGTCTGCGCGTGCATCTGCCGGAGGACGAAGCGGCCGAGGACGAAGAGGTCTTCACGTTGCGCGGGCTGGCGTCCTGGAAGGTAGGGCAGGCCCTGGTGGACCACTGGATGCAGGGCGATGACGCCGTGCAGGTCCTGCAGCAACGCCTGACGGCCGAGGGGCTGCTGCCCCACGGCAGCCAGGCGACGCTGGCCTTCACACAGGCCCAGGACAGGATGCAGGACCTGTGGGCCCGTCTGAGCCACTGGCGCTCAGTGCCCGCGCAACGGCGTCATGTCAGCCTGAGTCTGACCGTGGCCGGTGCCCCGCAGGACGTGCTGCCATTGCACGCGCTCATCCCGCACTGCCATCCGGGGCTCGGTCTGCTGCATTGCACCAGCGCGAAGTTCAAGCCCAAGTACGCCCTGCGCCTCTGGCTGGAGCATCTGGCGCTGTGCGCCACGGAGCAGTTGCCGCCTGGCGAGCACAGTGTGCTGCATTGCGGCGATGACAGTCTCTGCCTGCTGCCCCTGCCGAGCGCGCAAGCGAGGCAGTGGCTCGCCGACTACCTGGCCCTGTATCTGCAGGGTCTGTGTCGTCCCTTGCCCTTGTTCCCCACCGCCAGCTATGCGCTGAGCAGCAAAGGGTCGGCACAGGCGCACAAGGCCTGGGAGGGGGACCCGTCCCGCGGCGACGCCGAGGACCCTTACCTGCAACTGGCAATGCGCGGCTGTGAGGGCGCGCCGATCGAGCTGCCGGAACATCAGGCGTTGGCGCAGCAGGTGTATGGTCGGCTGCTTGCCGCTCGGGAGGTCTCATGACGCCGGCGGCCAGCCCCCTGCAGATCCTCGATGCCGAGCTCACTCTGGCGATGCCGCTGCAGGGCCTTCGCCTGATCGAGGCCAGTGCCGGCACCGGCAAGACCTACGCGATCAGCAATCTGTATCTGCGCCATGTGCTGGAGGGAGTGCCCGTCAGCGCCATTCTGGTGGTGACGTTCACCAATGCCGCCACGGAAGAGCTGCGCGGACGCATTCGCCAGCGTCTGCAGCAGACGCTGCAGTGGCTGCAGCGCGTGGAGCGCGACGCCGAGACCCCACCACAGGACGCTTTCCTGCTGGCGCTGCTGGCCCGGCGTGGCACGCTGGCCGAGGTCGAGCGCGCGCAGCAATGCGAGCGTCTGCAGCTTGCCGTGCGCACCATGGACGAGGCCGCCATCTACACCATTCACGGCTTTTGCCAGCGCGCGTTGACAGACCATGCGTTCAACAGCGGTCAGCCGTTCGACATGCAGCTGATCACCGACGAAGACGGTCTCTGGCAGGACGCGCTCAAGGACTGGTGGCGACGCAATACCTATGCCCTGAATGCCTTGCATCTGGGCATTCTGGCGCGTGCGTTCACAGGCATTGATGCCTTGCTGGCGCAACAGCGCGTCCTGCGCGACGCCCACGGCAAGTCCGTCCTGCCACAGGTGACAGGAACGCTCGATGAACAATTTGCGCGCTGGGAGGCTCTGCGGCCGGCATTGCAGGCACTCGCCTCCGAGTGGCAGGCGCGCCACGCCGCCCTGTCGCAGAGTCTGCTGCGCTCACCGGCCTTGTCCCGGGCCAGGAACAGCGACTATTGCCTGGAGCATCTGGAGACAAGCCTGGCCTTGCTCGATGCCTGGCTGCGCAGCGAGGAACTGCTCCATGTTCCTGCACGCCTGTCCATTCTGAGTGCCGCCGCCCTGCGCGCTGGCTCGACGCCTGCGAAGCGGGACAAGGACTCAGCGCTGATGGACCCGTTCTTCGTGGCATGTCAGGCCGTCGACGAGGCTGTGCAGGACATCCTGCTCGGCGTGCGTCTGGTGGTGCTGCAGGACGCCACCCGCGCCGCGCGCGCGCAGATCGATGCCGTCAAGACCGCCACGCGCAGCCTTGGTTTCAGCGACCAGTTGACGCGCCTGCACGACGCCCTGCACGGTACTGGCGGCGAAGCGCTGGCAAAGGTGCTGCGTGGCAGCTTCCCGGTGGCGATGATCGACGAGTTCCAGGACACCGACGCCCTGCAGTACGGCATCTTCCGTCGACTCTATCGTGCGGGGTCCACACAGGCCGTGCCCGAGGCGCTGTCGCTGACCATGATCGGGGACCCGAAGCAGGCCATCTACAGCTTCCGTGGCGGGGACATCTTCGCCTATGCCATGGCACGCTGTGATGCCGGGTCCGCGCTGTATACCCTGGACACGAACTGGCGTTCCACGCCCGCGCTCATTGCTGCCGTCAACACCGTGTTCCAGCAGCGGCCGGCGCCCTTTGTGCTTGCCGAGGCCATCGGCTTCACCCCCGTGGCGGCGGCACCGAAACAGCACGCCTTGCTCTGCGAAGCGGGTCACGCGGGGGCACCCTTGCAGTGGTGGCAGATCCCCGCAGACGAGCAGGGACGCGCACGCAGCAAGCGCAATGCCGAGGCGCTGCTCAGTGCGTGCGTCGCACAGGAGATTGTGCGCCTGCTGGCCGGCAGTGCCCGTGGCGAGGTGACGCTGGGAGGGCGCCCGGTGGTGCCGGGGGACTTCGCTGTGCTGGTGCGGGATTCCCATCAGGGCCGCACGGTGCGCGAGGCGCTCATGCGGCGTGGCATCAATGCCGTGACGGCCGGCAGGGACAATGTGTTGAGCAGCGACGAAGCCTTCGGCCTGCTGCAAGTGCTGCGCGGCATCGTGCACTGCCGGGACCGTCGGGCGCTGCGCGCGGCGCTGGCCAGCAGTCTGCTGGCCCTGGACTACACCGAGATCGCGCGGCGTCAGTCAGACGAGCAAGCCTGGCTGGAGTGGACGCAGCAGCTGGGGGCGCTGAACGAGGATTGGCAGCGGCGCGGCTTCATGGGGATGTTCCACGCCATGCTGCAGAATCTGGGCATCGGCCTGCGTCTGGCCACCATGTCCTGGGCGGAGAGGCGGCTCACCAATCTGCTGCATCTGGGTGAGCTGCTGCAGCAGAGCGCCCGCAGCAGCCTCGGGCAGGAAGCCCTGTTGAGCTGGTTCGCGCAGCAGATCGTCAAGCCCGAGGAGCAGGAAACGGAGCTGCGGCTGGAGAGCGACGAGGCGCTGGTGAAGATCGTGACCATTCATGGCAGCAAGGGCCTGGAATACCCGATTGTTTTTGCTCCCTTCCTGTGGGGAGCGCGGCCGGTGAACCGTGGCGCCGCCCGCTCCTGCCTCCAGTATCACGACAGCGACGAGCGCGCGGTGCTGGACTTCGGCGCCCCTGCGGAGTCGGCACTGGCACTGGCTGATCGCGAACGTCTGGCGGAGGATGTGCGACTTGCCTATGTGGCCCTGACGCGCGCCTGTGCCCGCCTTTATCTGGCCTGGGGCAATGTCGGCTATGCCGATGCCGGCAGTTCGGCGCTGAGTTGGCTGCTGCTCTCGCAGAAGGCGCCGGAAGACCTGCTGCTCGCTCCACTCAAGGAGCCACTGGACGACGCCGGCATTGCCGCCGCCCTGCAGGCCCTGGCGGCTGCAGCGCCCGATGCCATCGCCGTGCAGCCCTTGCCTGTGCTTGCGGACGATCGTTGTGACGACCTTGCCGCCAGCGCGCCGCTGAATCTGCAGGCCAGGGCCTTCCATGCGCGCATCGCCACGGACTGGCGCATCAGCAGCTTCAGCAGTCTGACCCGCGATGTGCATCAGCCCGCCGCTGCGAGCAGGAGCAGTGCCAGCCAGGATGCGATCCTGCAGTTTGTCGCGGGCAGCCACGTGGGCCTGTTCCTGCACGAGATTCTGGAACATCTGGATTTTCAGGGCGACTTGCGCGCACAGACACTCGAGTTCAATGCCCGCTTCGCGCCACGCTACGGCTTCGATGCCCGCGCCCAGCAGGAGACGCTGGTGAGCTGGATCCGCCACATCGTGCTGACACCGCTGACCGCCACGGGTTTGCGCCTGGCGGCGCTGCCACGAAGTCGGCGACTGAACGAGCTGGCCTTCGACTTCGCCATCGAGCGAGTGGATCTGGCGGCACTCAATGCCTTGCTGGAAGAGTATGCCGGCGAGCCCCTGCAGCCTGTGCAGGGGGAGGATCTGCGCGGCTTGATCACGGGAGTCATCGACCTGGTGTTCGAGCACGACGGGCGTTACTACATCGCCGACTACAAGAGCAATCTGCTGGGCAACGCGCTGCAGGACTATGCGCCGCCGCAGTTGCGGCGGGCCATGCTCGAGCGTCGCTACGACCTGCAGGCCTTGCTCTATGTGCTGGCCCTGCACCGTTATCTGCAGCAGCGACTGCCCGACTATTCCTACGCACGTCACATGGGCGGTGCCTTCTATCTCTTCCTGCGCGGACTGCGTGTGGAGCATGGCCCCGCCAGCGGTGTCTTCCACGATTGCCCGCCGGTGTCACTCATTGCCAGGCTCGAGCTGCTGTTGCGGCCCGCCATGGCGGGTGGGGAGGCGCGCGCATGAGCCTGCTCGCCATGCTGCACGAGAGCACCCAGCTGTCGGCGCTGAGTGTGCATTTTGCACGCTTCATCGCCCGCACCGCCGGGCTCGACGAGGACCATCCGGCCGTGCTGACCGCGGCAGCCCTCAGTCAGTGCAATCAGCAGGGCGATGTCTGCCTGCCCCTGGCAGCGCTGGCCGGGCAGCTCCTGTTTCCCCAGGCGACCGCGGACGAGCGCACCCGGGCACCGGCATTGCAGCCCTGGTGCGAGGCCTTGCTGCGTACTTGCGTTGTCGGGGTGCCAGGCGAGCGCGCCCCCCTGATTCTGGATGGCGAGCGGCTTTATCTGCAGCGCTTCTGGCGCCACGAAACGGCCGTCGCCGCCGCACTGACGGCGCGTCTGCAAGCACCCCCGGCCGTGCAGGTCGGGAGCTTGCAGTCCGCGCTCGCGGACATGTTTGCGCCGGGCAAGGCCGCCGCAGGACCGGACTGGCAGAAGCTGGCCTCGGCTCTGGCCGTGCTGCAACGCTTCGTGGTGATCTCGGGCGGCCCGGGCACCGGCAAGACCACCACTGTCGTGAAGGTGCTCAGCCTGCTGCTGGCCCAGCAACCGGATCTGCGCATCGGCCTGGCGGCCCCCACGGGCAAGGCGGCCGCCCGCATGGTGGAGTCGATGCGCGCTGTGCGACACTCGCTGGAGCTCGCGCCCTCGGTGCAGGCGGCACTGCCCGATGCCGCCAGCACGCTGCATCGTCTGCTGGGCTGGCAGCCGGATGTCGCGCGTTATCCGTACCGGCATCAGCACGACAATCCGCTGCCGCTGGATTGTCTGGTCATCGACGAGGCGTCCATGATCGACCTGCCGTTGATGCACGCAGTGCTGGATGCGCTGCCGGCCGAGGCGCGCCTGATCCTGCTGGGTGACCGCGATCAGCTGGCCTCGGTGGAGGCGGGCAATGTGCTGGGCGACATCACGGGCCATGGGCGGGCGCTGGCCGGTTCCCGCGCCATGCAGGCACGCCTGCAGGCGCTGGGAGTCGAGGCAGCGCAGGCACTGCCGGCAGAGGACGACGTGGCGCCGATCCAGGATGCCATCGCGATACTGCGTCACAGCCACCGCTTCTCCGCGGACAGTGGCATCGGGCGCCTGGCGCGCCTGGTCAATGCCGGCGACGCCGCGCAGGGGCTGGCCTTGCTGGCGCAGACGGCCACCGCAGCAGGCGATCTGCAATGGCTGCACCCCGGCGCGCTGCAGCGCCCCGGCGTGCCGCGCGAAGCCCTGGACTGGGCTCTGCGCCATTACACGGCCTGCCTGACGCAGACGGACGTGCGCGAGGCGCTGGCCGCGTTCGCGCGCGCCCGCATTCTGTGCGCGGCGCATGAGGGCCCGCTGGGCGAGGTGGAATTCAATCGTCAGGTGGAGGCGGCACTGCGGCGTCAGGGGCTGCTGGAGGTGGACACGCAGGGCCATGGCACGCCAGTGATGGTGACGGCCAATGATTACGAACTGCAGTTGTACAACGGTGATATCGGTTTGCTGTGGCGCTCGCCCGAGGGGCGACTCGAGGCGTGCTTCCCGCAGCTGGATGGCAAGGTGCGTCGACTTCCGGCAGCGACGCTGCCCGAGCACGAGGTGGCCTGGGCCATGACCGTGCACAAGTCCCAGGGGTCGGAATTCGATGAGGTTCTGCTGGTGTTGCCGACCGAGCCCGACAGTCGCTTGCTGCTGCGAGAACTCCTGTACACCGGCATCACCCGGGCCCGGCAGCGCCTGCTGTTGCTCGCCAGCGCTGAGGCCTTCACCCGCAGCTGTGGCAGCCCGGCGCGGCGCAGCTCCGGCCTCGCGGCAAGGCTGGGCTGGCCGGATGACTGAGGTCTCAGCCCGTGGTCAGGATGGTGTGCGCCATGTGCAGGTGCTCTGCCGCCTCGCGCCCCAGATCGGTGAGATAGCCACCGTCGGCGTGGGTGATCAGACCCTTCTGATGCAGTCGACGTGCCGCCTCGATGCGCGAGACGTCGGCGTCCTTGTGGACCTTGATGCCTTCCTGCGGGTTGGTGACGTTGTAAAGCAGCAGTGTATTGAGTTCTGCGATGAGATCGGCGCTCAGTGCCATTGGTAGTTCCCCGTGATGTATTGTTGTCCGCTGGCAGTATATGCCTGCCATGAGTGATGTCGAAGCGCGAAAGCGAGAAAGGAGCCCATGAAAGTACCCCCGCGATTGCAACCTCTGCTGGAGGATGGCCTGATCGATGATGTGATCAGTCAGTTGATGAGTGGCAAGGAGGCGCAGGTCTATGTGGTGCGCAGTGGTGGCGTGCTGCGCTGCGCCAAGGTCTACAAGGAAGCGGGCAAACGCAGCTTCAAGCAGGCCGTGCAGTATCAGGAAGGACGCAAGGTGCGCAACAGCCGCAGTGCCCGCGCCATGGACAAGCGCAGTCGCTATGGTCAGCAGGAGGCGGAACAGGCCTGGTTGAATGCCGAGGTCGACGCCCTGCGCCGTCTCGGGGCAGCGGGCGTCCGCGTGCCCGCGACGCATGGTTTCGTCGATGGCGTGCTGCTCATGGACATGATCTGCGAGGACGAGGGCTACCCGGCACCTCGATTGAATGATGTCACGCTCTCAGCCGAGGACGCTCGTGAATTCCATGCCCGCATGATCGGCGAGATCGTGAAGATGCTGTGCGCCGGCATCGTGCACGGCGATCTCTCGGAATTCAATGTGCTGCTCAGTCACAGCGGGCCGGTGATCATCGATCTGCCCCAGGCCGTCAATGCGGCGGGCAACAACAGTGCCGCCGCCATGCTGCTGCGCGACGTGGAGAACATGGCGCGCTATTTCGGCCGCTTCGCACCCGAGCTGCGCCGCACCGAGTACGGCCGTGAGATCTGGAGTCTGTATGAAAAGGGACAACTGCGCCCCGACAGCCGGTTGACCGGCAAGTTCGAAGGCATTCTGCAGAGTGCAGATGTCGACGAGGTGCTGCGCATCATCGCCCACGCGCGGGAAGAGGCGGAACAGGAACTCGAGCGCCGGCGTGCGGCACTCGAGGACTGACGACGCGGCGCTGGGATGCGCCGCCGTTCTCAGGCAGCGCCCAGGCGCTCGGCGATGTCGGCCGGTTCCACTTCCAGACCGCTCATCTCGGCGTCCCAGTTGGGGCCGGCCATGACTTCATCCTCGTGCATGCCAGGCAGCCAGTTTTCCACGAAGTCTTCCAGCTCGATCGCGCTGGGCGTGTAGATGGCCCAGTCGTCCACGCAGTGGATCTTCGCGTCGGCCTCGTCGGACCAGAACGGGAACACGTCGGTCTGCTCGAATTCCAGCGAGGGGCAGACGGCCCAGCCATCCTTCGCCTTCAGGCCCCAGACCTTGCCGGTTTCCTGAATCTCGCTGATGAACAGGTCGTAGTTCTGCTCTTCGTCGTCGCCGAGCCGGGTATTGGGATTGACGGGGGCTTGTGACTGCATGACATCCTCGCTGGTTTGATGATAGCTTGCGGCCCTTCGCAGAGCCGGGGCTCATGGTACCCCAGCCGAGTGTGCGAACCCAGCGCGAAAGCGTTTCCCGTGGCAGGAGAGCATGCCCCATGACAGAAACGGCAATCAGCCAGCACGGCTGCAGCGATCGTATCGACGCCGCGGTCAGCCCGCGTGGCACCCTCGAACTGTTGTCCCAGCTCGAAGTGGACAGACTGCGCCAGGTACGGGACTCCAGCGTCTACGAGCTGTTTCGCCGTTGCGCTCTTGCGGTACTGAACTGTGATGACTCGACGGACGACGCCGCCGAGGTCTACGCGCGCTACGCCGATTTCGGCATCGAGATCGAGCACCGGGCCCGTGGCATCAAGCTGCACCTGAAGAATGCGCCCGCCTGTGCCTTTGTCGATGGCACGGTCATGAATGGGGTCCGGGATCACTTGTTCGCCGTGCTGCGCGACATGGTGTTTCTGTCCGGCGAGGTCGAGGCCCTGGCGGCCGCCAGGGCGCTGAGCAGCGACGAGGAAGACCTGCTCACGCGCAATCTGGTGTTCAATTTCCTGCGCAATGCAGGCCTGCTGCGGCCGCGTCTGCAGCCGCGTCTGGTGGTGTGCTGGGGCGGTCATTCCATCGGCCGCGCGGAATATCTCTACTCCAAGGCCGTGGGCTATCAGCTGGGTCTGCGCGGGCTCGACATCTGCACCGGCTGTGGTCCCGGCGCCATGAAAGGGCCCATGAAGGGGGCTACCATCGGCCATGCCAAGCAGCGCAATCGCGAGGGTCGCTACATCGGCATTTCCGAACCCGGCATCATCGCGGCCGAGTCGCCCAATCCCATCGTGAACCATCTGGTGGTCATGCCGGACATCGAGAAGCGGCTGGAAGCCTTCGTGCGCCTGGGACACGGGATCATCGTGTTTCCCGGCGGGGTCGGCACGCTGGAGGAAATTCTGTTTCTCGTCGGCACCCTGATGGACCCGCGCAATGCCGATGTCTGCCTGCCCGTCATTTTCACTGCAGGCCCGGGCAGCGAGGACTATTTCGCCGGCATCGACGAATTTCTGGTGAGCACGCTGGGTGAAGACGTGCGGCGCCATTACCGGGTGATCGTCAATGACCCCGTAGCCGTGGCCCGCGCCATGCGCGAGGGCATGGAAGCGGTCGTCAACAATCGCCGGGCCACCCGCGATGCCTTCTACTACAACTGGCTGCTGCATATTCCGCCGGAAATGAAGCGCCACTTCGTGGTGAATCACACCAGCATGGCGGGGCTCGATCTGCGCCGCAGCCTGCCTCCCGCCGAACTCGTGTGCAATCTACGCCGCGCGTTCTCCGGCATCGTGGCGGGCAACGTGAAGGAAGCCGGCATCCACATGATTCGCGACCACGGCCCGTTCCAGCTGCATGGCGATGCGGACGTCCTGCAGGCCATGGATCGTCTGCTGCAGGGATTCGTGGCACAGGGCAGGATGAAACTCGGGGGGCGGGCGTATAATCCCTGCTACCAGATCAACTGAGGGCTGTGGGCCGGGCTGGAATACTTGACTGTTTTACTCGGACAAGCAACAATCGCGGCCTCAAAATCAGCTCAGAAGTCCTGTGAGGCGGTCCTGTCAACGACCGCATCGCCTGCCATCGCCACAGAGGTGAAGCCGTGTCCGAACAAGTAGAAAGCCTGATCCGCAAGGACTATTCGGCAGGGTTCCATACCCAGATCGAGTCTGACACGCTGCGACCCGGTCTGGACGAAGAGGTGGTGCGCTTCATCTCCGCCAAGAAGGAAGAGCCCGAATGGCTGCTGGAATGGCGACTGAAGGCCTTCCGCGCCTGGCAGGAAATGGAAGAGCCCACCTGGGCTCATGTCAGTTATCCTCTGGTCGACTTCCAGGCGCTTTCCTACTACAGCGCGCCGCGCAGCATGGCGAACAAGCCGAAGAGTCTGGACGAAGTCGACCCGGAGCTGCTCGCCACCTATGCCAAGCTCGGGATTCCGCTGCATGAGCAGGAGGCTCTGGCAGGAGTGGCCGTGGATGCCGTGTTCGATTCGGTCTCCGTGGTCACCACCTATCGCGCCAAGCTGGAAGAGGCCGGCGTGATCTTCTGTCCGATCAGCGAGGCCGTGCACCGTTTTCCGGAGCTGGTGAAGAAATACCTCGGCTCGGTCGTGCCGCAGAAGGACAACTTCTATGCCGCACTCAATTCCGCCGTGTTCTCCGACGGCTCCTTCGTCTACATCCCGAAAGAGGTGCGTTGTCCCATGGAGCTGTCCACCTATTTCCGCATCAATGAAGTGAAGACCGGCCAGTTCGAGCGCACGCTGATTGTGGCCGACGAAGGCTCGCATGTGAGTTATCTGGAAGGCTGCACCGCGCCCATGCGCGACGAGAACCAGCTGCATGCCGCCGTGGTCGAGCTGGTGGCGCTGGATGACGCCCAGATCAAGTATTCGACGGTGCAGAACTGGTATCCGGGCGACAAGGAAGGCAAGGGCGGCATCTACAACTTTGTCACCAAGCGCGGCCTCTGCCATCGCAATGCCCGCATCTCCTGGACGCAGGTCGAAACGGGTTCGGCCATCACCTGGAAGTACCCCAGCTGCATTCTCAAGGGCGACAACAGCGTGGGCGAGTTCTATTCCGTGGCGCTGACCAACAATCTGCAGCAGGCGGACACCGGCACCAAGATGATTCACATTGGCAAGAACACCCGTTCCACCATCGTGGCCAAGGGCATTTCCGCCGGGCGCAGCCAGAGCGCCTATCGCGGCCTGGTGCGCATCAATGCCGGGGCCGAAGGCGCGCGCAATTACACGCAGTGCGATTCGCTGCTGATCGGCGATCGCTGCGGGGCACACACCTTCCCCTATATCGAGAGTCGCAATGCCTCGGCTGTCATCGAGCATGAGGCCACCACCTCCAAGGTCAGCGATGATCAGCTTTTTCTGTGTCAGCAGCGCGGTCTGGATGCCGAGAAGGCGGTGTCCATGATCGTCAATGGTTTCTGTCGCGAAGTCTTCAAGGAGCTGCCCATGGAGTTTGCCGTCGAGGCCGGCAAGCTGCTGGAAGTCAGTCTGGAAGGGTCCGTGGGCTGAAGGCCGGCACAGCACTCATTTTCTCATTACAAGGCAATCGCTAAGGCAGGCAGTCAGCATGTTGGAAATTCGCAATCTCAGTGCACGTGTCGAAGGCAATGACATTCTCCGGCAACTCTCGCTGAGCATACGTCCCGGTGAAGTGCACGCCATCATGGGCCCCAATGGTGCCGGCAAGAGCACGCTGGGCAATGTCCTGGCCGGCCGGCCGGGCTACGAGGTCACGGGCGGCGAGGTGCTGTTCCATGGCAAGGACCTGCTGGCCATGGAGATCGAGGAACGTGCCCGCGAAGGCGTGTTCCTGGCGTTCCAGTATCCGGTGGAGATTCCCGGCGTCAGCAACATGGAGTTTCTGAAGGCTGCGGTGGATGCCCGTCGCCGCCATCTGGGCCTGGGCGAGCTGTCGTCGTTCGACTTCATGAAGCTGGCCCGAGATGCAGCCAAGCGCGTGAATCTGGATCAGGCCTTCCTCAAGCGGGGTGTCAATGAGGGCTTCTCGGGTGGCGAGAAGAAGCGCAACGAGATCCTGCAGATGATGCTGCTGGAGCCCTCTCTTTGCATTCTGGACGAGACGGACTCCGGGCTCGACATCGATGCCTTGCAGGTAGTGGCCGCCGGCGTGAATGCCATGCGCGACGGTCAGCGCAGCTTCATCGTGGTGACGCATTACCAGCGTCTGCTTGACTACATCGTGCCGGACCACGTCCATGTACTGTCCGCCGGACGCATTGCACGATCCGGCAGCAAGGAGCTGGCACTGGAGCTGGAAGCCAAGGGCTACAGCTGGCTGGAGGACGAGGGTGTCTGAGCTGATCAACGAACTGCCGCCAGCGTCTGTGCAGGCGCAGCTGCTGCAAGTGGCAGAGGCGCAGAGCGTGCCTGCGTGGATGTCATCCCTGCGTCTTGCCGGAGCTCGCGAGTGGCGCGCTGCAGCCTGGCCTGACCGGCGCACGGAATTGTGGAAGTACACACCGCTGGCCGCGCTGCGCAATCGACAGTTTCAGCATGCCTCCCTCAGTCAGCCCGCCTGGTCAGCGACGCAGGCACTGAACGTCGATGCCATTCGCCTGGTGTTCGTCAACGGGGTCTTCGATGCTTCAGCGTCAAGTCCCGGACACGCCGCCGTGGTGCGTTTCAGTGACGCCGACGCACAGCAGCAGGCACTGATTGCCCGCCATCTGGGACACGTGGCCACCACCACGCGACATCTGTTCGCCTCACTCAGCAATGCCCTGGTGGCCGACGGCGTGCTGGTGCATGTGGCACCCGACACCGCGCTCGACAAGCCGGTGCACATCGTGCACGTGGCCGTGCCACAGGCCGAGCCGGTCGTGGTGAGTCCACGCCTGCTGGTGGTACTGGAAGCGCAGGCCGAGCTGGAATTGATCGAGCAGTTCGTTTCCGACACGCAGGAACAGAACGGCTTCGTGAACAGCCTCACCGAGATCCACTGTGGTGCCGGTGCACAACTGCGGCACTACCGGATCAATCTCGAACAGGAGCACATGCTGCACGTCGGCGGGGTGCATGTCGATCTGTGGCGCGATGCGCATTACCGCGGCTTCACCCTGGCCGAGGGGAGTGCGCTCAAGAGAATCGACTACCAGATCAATCATCAGGCGGCGGGTGCCAGTGCCGCGCTGGACGGCATCTATCTGCCGCGCAACCGGCAGTTGCTGGACTATCACACCAATGTGGAACACAAGGCGCCCCACTGCACCACCAGCGAGACTTTCCGCGGCATCGTGGCGGATGACGCCCGCGCAGTGTTTAATGGCCGCATCCATATTCATCCGCAGGCGCAGAAGACGCTGGCAGAGCTGAACAATCGCACGCTGCTGACATCCGACCGCGCGCAGATCGATACCAAGCCCGAGCTGGAGATCTATGCCGACGACGTCAAATGCGCCCACGGTGCCACGGTGAGTCAGCTCGACCCCACGGCCCAGTTCTATCTGCGCAGCCGGGGACTCTCCGCGATCCAGGCGCGCAGCATGCTCAGCTTCGGCTTCATCAATGAACTGTTGCAGGCCATCGAGCAGCCCGCTGTGCGCGAACATCTGCATGCACACTTGCAGCGCTTGTTTGCCGAGTCGCTGCCAATGACGGTGACAACGCCATGAGCGAGGCAGCGCCCGTGTATCAGGTCCGCCAGGCAGAGCAGCCAGCCGCGTTCAACGTCGAGCGTGTGCGCGCCGATTTCCCCATCCTGCAGCAGCAGGTGAATGGGCATCCGCTGGTGTATCTGGACAATGCGGCGACAACGCAGAAGCCCGAATGCGTGATTCAGGCCCTTGTGAACTACTACCGTCGCGACAACAGCAATGTGCATCGTGGCGCCCATGCCTTGGCTGACCGCGCCACCTCCGCCTTCGAGGATGCCCGCCGCAAGGTGGCGCGTCTGCTCAATGCCGAGGACGCCCGACAGATCCTGTGGACGCGCGGCACCACCGAGTCCATCAACCTGGTCGCGGCCAGTTGGGGGCGCAGCACGCTGCAGCCGGGCGACCGCATTCTCGTTTCCGCCATGGAGCACCATTCCAATATCGTGCCCTGGCAGATGGTCGCAGCCGAGCGCGGCGCCACCGTGGAGCCGATTCCCGTGGATCGCAGTGGCACGCTGGACATGACGGCTCTCGCAGGCATGCTCGATGCCCGCGTGCGCATGGTGGCTGTGGGCCATGTGTCGAATGCGCTGGGCAGCATCAATCCAGTCGAGCGAATCGTGGAGCTGGCTCATGCTGCCGGTGCCCTGGTGCTCGTGGATGGCGCGCAAGCCGTGGCGCACTGGAGCGTCGACGTGCAGGCGCTGGGCTGCGATTTCTACGCCTTTTCCGCGCACAAGCTGTTCGGTCCGACCGGCATTGGCGTGCTCTACGGCCGGCGTGAGCTGCTCGAGGCAATGCCGCCCTGGCAGGGCGGTGGTGAGATGATCGAGACTGTCAGTTTTGCCGGCACCACCTACAACAAGCTGCCGTACAAATTCGAGGCGGGCACGCCGGACATCGCCGGTGCGATCGGTCTGGGCGCGGCCGTGGATTATCTGCAGGCGCTGGATCGCGTGGGTGCTGCGAGGCATGAACAGGCCCTGCTCGAGCGCGCCGTGGCGCTGGCCGAGCGGGTGCCCGGCCTGGTGCTGGTGGGCACTGCGGCACACAAGGCCAGTGTCTTGAGCTTCAATCTCGCGGGTGTGCACCCGGCCGACCTGGGCACGCTGCTGGATCAGCAAGGGGTCGCCGTGCGCACTGGCAACCACTGCGCCCAGCCGATCATGGACCAATTCGGGATACCGGGCACTGTGCGCGCCAGTTTCTGTTTCTACAACACCTTCGAAGACGTGGACCGACTGTTCGCCGCCCTTGAAAAGGCGCGCCAGTTTCTCCAGTGAACGCTGTGACACGCGTGAGGATGCCGCAATGAGTGTACAGACTTTCGATCCGAGCAGATCCACCAGCGACAATGTGGTGGACGTGACCCCGGCCGCCGTGGCGCATTTTCGCTCCCAGCTGCAGCGTGCCACGCCAAGCAGCGCAGTGCGGCTGAGCGTCAAGAAGAGCGGCTGCACGGGCTACATGTACGTGATGGATCTCGTGCCTCAGCCGGGGCCCGACGATCTGCATGTGCCCCTGGACGAGGGCGTCGAACTGCTGGTCGACCGCGACAGCCTGGCCTTTGTCCGCGGCACGCGCATCGATCTGGTCACCGAGGGCGTCAATCGCCAGCTGCGTTTCATCAACCCCAACGCCAAGGACCATTGTGGTTGCGGCGAAAGCTTCAACGTGAACTGACATGGAAAGACGCATGTTGCTGGCGCAGGAAGACTGTCCTGCGCGTCGCGTGCCCGATGGCACGCCGCTGACGATCCCGAAGAACACCTTCGTGGCCATCACCCAGGCGCTGGGGGGCAATTACACGGTGGTGTACAACGGGCAGATGGTGCGCGTGGATGGCACGGATGCCGGCGCTCTGGGGCTGGCCTCCGAGCCCTTGAGCTTTCCAGCTCCCACCAGCGAGCTGATTGACGAAGCTCAGGTCTGGCAGGCGCTGGGCACCGTCTACGACCCGGAAATTCCGGTTGATCTGGTGAATCTTGGCCTGATCTACAAGGTCAGTGTGGATCAGCAGGCCAGGCGGGTGGACATCGCCATGACGCTGACGGCACCCAGCTGCGGCATGGGGCCGGTGCTGGTGGGCGATGTGGAATACCGTGTGCTTCGCGTGCCCAATGTGAAGGATGTGCAGGTCGAGCTGGTATTCGATCCGCCTTGGAGCCGGGACATGATGAGCGAGGAAGCTCAGCTCGAAACCGGCATGTTCTACTGACGCACAAGGAGCGCCCCGCGCGCCGGATACCATGACGTCCAATCGCTTCGGCACAGAGATCACCCCCGAGGACATCGTCGAGGCCCTGTCCTTCTTCGACAGCTGGGAGGATCGCTACAAGTACATCATCGATCTGGGCAAGGAACTGCCCGCGCTGCCGACCCAGAGTCGCACCGAGGAGAATCTGGTGCGGGGGTGCCAGAGTCAGGTCTGGCTGACGCATTGCGAGGAAGGGGGGAAGCTCTACTTCGAGGCGGACAGTGATGCCTTCATCGTGCGCGGCCTGCTCGGTGTGGTGCTGGCCGCCTACAATGCGCGCACACCGCAGCAGATCCTGGCCTTTGACATCACCGCCTATTTCGACAGCCTGAACTTGCTCAAGCATCTGAGCGCCACGCGGGGCAATGGCCTGCAGGCCATGGTGCAGCGCATCAAGACTCTGGCTGCCAGCCACTGAACTGCCTGGACGATACTTCCTCCTACAGCGCCAGCAACCACTGCGCGAAAGCCTGCCGGGCGGCGGCAAGTTGCTCCTGGGTCATCGCCGCACTCAGCCGCTCCAGCAGCCCCGACGCATCAGCGAATTCGTTGTACTGTGCCGCGCTGGCCCAGAAGTGGGCCTGGACCAGATCCTGCGCCACGCCTTCGCCTGTCTCGTACATCGTCGCCAGATTGTACTGAGCCCCCGCATGCTGGGCCTCGGCGGCCCGTTCATACCAGAGAAAGGCCTGCTGCAGATCGACGGGGGTGCCGCTGCCGGTGTAGTGCAGCACACCCAGATTGAATTGCGCGTTCACATGGCCCTGTTCCGCAGCCGCGCGCGTCCAGCGCAGGGCCTGGACAGGGTCCTGTGGCACCCCCTGGCCCGTGAAGTAGAGAATGGCGAGATTGTACTGGGCGAGATCGAGCCCGGCCTCGGCCGCAGCGGTGAATTCCCGCAGGGCCGTGGCGTAGTCACCGGCCTGGGCGGCCGCCAGGCCGTCCTCGTAGTCCGCGTGCACGGCAGGGCAGAGCAGGGCGGCACACAGCAGCAGGCAGGTGCCCGAACGCATCACTGTGCTCCGGGATTGGCGAAGGTTTCGTTGTCGGTGGGCATGCCGCGTCCGAAGCTCGCGTTGAAATTCTCGATCCATTCGTTGGCGAGGCGCTGGGCCTCCAGAATATCGGCGTCGGACATCATTTCCTGGTAGAGCACCAGATTGGCGGCCGCCGCCCGGTGCCCGCTGGAAGCGGCCAGCGTGAACCATTTGTGCGCCTGAACCGGATTCTGCGGCACAACGCGGCCATTGGCGAAAAGCGTCCCCAGGGTGAACTGTGCAGGTGCATCGCCCAGATCAGCGGCGCGCTGGAACCAGCGCAGCGCCTCGTTGAGATCGGCCAGCACGCCAGTGCCCTGCATGTACATCACGGCGAGGTTGTACTGCGCGTTGTTGTTGTTCTGTTCGGCGGCAAGGCGGAACCAGCGCGCGGCCTCCAGTTCATCCGCGACGACGCCATTGCCGTAGAGAAAGCGGTTGCCCAGTTCGAACTGGGCATTGCTGTCGCCCGCCGCGGCTGCGGCCTGCAGCGATCCGAGATCCGGTACCGAAGCCTGCTGTGCCAGGCCGGATCCCGGCAGCACCAGCAGGCAGACCAGCGCCAGGCTGCGCCAGCCTTTCATTGTCGGCGACTCGCGCGCTGTTCCGACACCCACTGGATGGCGGCCTGTTCTGCCGTGGTGATGTCCTCGGCCTTCATGTAGCCGCGCAGGGTGGCAATCACATTGGTGGCTTCCTGGTCGCCATTGCTGTTGGCGATCTTGAACCACTTGTAGGCGTTCACCAGATCCTGCTCATCCATGCCCAGGCCATTCAGATAGAGACGGCCGAGGAAGGACTGGGCGGGCACATCGCCGCGTTCCGCTGCCTGCAGGAACCATTCCCGGGCCTTGACGTAGTCGCGCTCGACGCCCTGGCCGGAAGCATAGGCGATGCCCACTCGCGCCTGGGCGGCCGCGATGCCTTGCTCACCGGCACGCACGAACCAGCGGAAGGCCTGGGCCGGGTCGGGCATCACTCCCACGCCATCCTGATACATGATGCCGAGATTGTACTGGGCGTCGGCCTTGCCACCTTCGGCGGCCGCCAGGAACCACTTGTGTGCCTCGTTGGCGTCCGGCGGCGTGCCGTAGCCATTGCCGTGCATGATGCCTAGGTTGTACTGCGAATCCCTGTGCCCCTGGGCAGCGGCCTTGCCGTACCACTGGATCGCCAGACCGTAGTCCTCTGCCTTGCCCTGGCCGTAGAAATTCATGGTGGCGACGGCGTACTGGGCAGCGGCATCGCCCTGATTGGCGGCCATTTCATACCAGCGATAGGCTTCGACGTAGTCCTGTTCCACGCCGAGGCCGTTGTCGTACAGCGTGCCCATGTAGAACTGGGAGCGGATGTCCCCGCCCTCGGCTTGTGGCCGGAATTCCTGCAGGGCTTTCGCATAATCCTGCGCTTCATAGGCTGCAAGGCCAGCCTCGAAATCCGCATGCACCGATGTAAGAGTGAGACCTGCACCCAGACAGAGCAGGGCGAGCATTGGGGCGACTTTCTTCATGACTCGAGCTTCCACGGCTTGGACCAGGACACGGATGTGGACGCCTGCGACAGGCGTCGGGAACGTGCGGCGATCTTAGCACGCGTCCCGACGATAGCAGAAACGGGGAATGCGGCGGCTGAAAAAAGCGCTTTGCAAATCGGCTTTTTTCGAGTTAAATACGCACCTCTCAAAGCGCCCGTAGCTCAGCTGGATAGAGTACTTGGCTACGAACTAAGGGGTCGCATGTTCGAATCATGCCGGGCGCGCCATACACCGAGAAGAAAAAGGTCTGCCAGCGCAGGCCTTTTTTTTTGCCTGGCAGGGTGTGTGCGACGTGGACCCCTCCTGTGCGCTGAAAGAGCTGCCGCGGTGACCACGCGCTGCGTTGACTGCCACTTGCCGCAGCACGGGTGCAATCCGTGCTGAATCGGCGCAGAATTCTCAGCCTGGACTATTCCGCGAATATCGCACCAAGCTTAAAGGGTCTTTGCATACCATGTCTCGCACTCGTCTGTTCTGCCGTCTGACAGCGCTGCTGTTGTCCATCGTTTTCGCTTCCACTGCCTTGGCGCAGGTATTCCCGCGCGGTAATGGGATATCTCTCACCGGCATCCGGGATTTCGATGTCTATGTGGACGTCAGCCAGTGGACGGACATGCAGGGTGAGCGCACCGAGTTCCGCATCAACACCCAGGCCGTGTTCGAAGAGGCCTTGCAGGAAGCCGGACTCCGCCTGCGCCCCGCCGTGCGCGAGTATCTGATCTGCAAGGTGCAGGCCACGCGATCCGGTCGCGATGTGGCCTATGTCGCCACGCTGCAGTTCTGGGAGATCGACTCCATCGATCTGAATCGCCTGTTGTGGGAGCGCGGCAACGTGGCCGTCGTGTCGCAGCGCGATTTCAGTGAGGAGCGTATCGCGCAGGAGTGTGCCGGTTACTTCCTGGAAGAGTGGCGTCTGCACAATCCCACCTGAGCCGCAGGCGGCGAATGCAGGCAGGTCCTCTCCTGCAGATCTGAGCCCCTCGTGCCGACGTAACTGCTTGCAATCCTTGCACCAGAAGCGGAAGCCCGTACGCATGTTCGCACCAGAATCGGTCACCCTGCGCATCTATTACGACGGACTCTGCCCGTTGTGTCTGCGGGAAATGCAGCACCTGAAACGCCTCGATCAGGCACAGCGCCTTGATCTGCAGGACATCAACGCCACTGATTTTGTTGAGCGCTTTCCTCACATCGATCGCATGCACGCCGATCGCATCCTGCATGGGGAACTCGCCGATGGTCGCCTGCTGTACGGGCTCGATGTCACGGTGCTGGCGTGGCGGATTGTCGGACGCGGGCACTGGGTGAGCTTTCTGCGCTGGCCGCTGGTCCGCCCTCTGGCGGATCGGGCCTATCTTTTCTTCGCGCGCCACCGCCATCGCATCTCAGGCTGGTTCGGTCGCCCGGCCACCTGCGTTGACGAGCGCTGCACACGGCGCTGAATGCGCGTGCGGCTGGCATTGCAATTGCAATGCCCTTGCGGAATGCTCCTTTCAAAACCCAGGGGGCGCTGCTAGCATGCCTGACAGTCCATCCCGCCAATCGCACCGGAATCCCAGCCATGACACGAGTTCACAAAGCCCTTTTTCTTGCCATGCTCGGGTTGGCAGCCTGCAGCCCTGCCGAGCAGACAGCCACCCAGGCACCAGAACAGCCGGCCGTCGCGACAGTCGCGCCGGCAGCCGCCGAATCCGAGGAGGCTCTGATCGCCCGGGCGCGCGGCATACATGAGCGCGTGATCACGCTCGACACGCATGCCGACATCAACACCGCGAACTTCACCGAAACCAACAATTACACAGCCGATCTGGATACTCAGGTCAACCTGCCCAAGATGATCCAGGGCGGGCTCGATGTGGCCTGGTTCATCGTCTACACCGGACAGGGGCCCTTGACCACGGAAGGCTATGCGGCTGCCGAGGCCAATGCCCTCGACAAGTTCAGCGCCATCCATCGCCTGGCCGAACAGTTTGCACCTGACACCATCGAGCTGGCCTACACCTCGGAAGATGTGCGCCGCATCGACGCCGAAGGCAAGAAGGTTGCCATGATCGGCGTGGAGAACGCCTATCCGATGGGTCTGGATATCGCGAACATCAAGCGTTACCAGGAAATGGGTGGCCGTTATGTCTCGCTGGCCCACAATGGTCACAGTCAGTTCGCCGACTCCAATACCGGCGAGGCCGACGGCGTCTGGCTGCACAACGGCTTGAGTGAGCTGGGGCGACAGGCGGTGGCCGAGCTGAACAAGTGGGGCGTGATGGTGGATCTCTCCCATCCCTCCAAGGTTGCCAACATGCAGACCATCGCACTGTCGCGCGCGCCCGTGATCGCCTCGCATTCCTCTGCCCGTGCGCTCAACGATGTCAGTCGCAATCTCGATGACGAGGAACTGCTGGCTATCCGCGACAATGGCGGAGTGGTGCAGGCCACGGCCTTTGCCGCCTATCTGAACACTGCCAAGCACAATGCCTATCTGGCGGCGCTCAATGCGCTGCGTGCGAGCATTGCGGCGGACCTGGGATACACAATCCTGCCGCCGGCAGACGTACGCGCACTGGGAGCGGAGGAACGCGCCGCCTACGCTGCGCGCATGGACGAGATTGAGGCTCGCGTGGCACCACGCAAGGCGGCCGAGGTCGATGCCGTGGCACCTCCGGTGGATGTTGCCGACTTCATCGATCACGTCGATTACATGGTCGAGCTGATCGGCATCGAGCATGTCGGCCTGAGCTCCGACTTCGATGGCGGTGGTGGTATTTCTGGCTGGAATGATGCGTCAGAAACCTTCAATGTGACGCTGGAGCTGGTGCGCCGTGGCTACACCGAGGAACAGATCGCGCTGCTGTGGGGCGGCAATCTGCTGCGTGTGCTCGATGAGGTTCAGAGGATCGCGCTGGAGATTCAGGCCGAGGCCTGATTGTCGAGAGAGGGCGCTCGCGCCCAGATGAACGAGGCGATGGGGCTTGCTGCCCCATCGCCTTTTTTCATTCACTGATCCAGAAGTTCGTAGATGCGGCGGATGCCGCGGACATCGGCGCCCGGCGCGCGGATCTGTGCATAGTTTCCGGAATGGTTGGTCATGTCGACCTGAGCCGCAGCTTCCTCGGCCGTCAGACCGCTGGCCTTGAGGGCGGCCGTCTTGGTCCAGAGATCGCTCAGATAGGCCTGGAAGTTGCTGATGATCTGCTTGTCCTGGAAGGGCGAGCCGTGGCCCGGCAGAATCACGTCAATCTCCAGCCCCTTGAGGGCCTCCAGCGTGTCGACCCACTCCAGGGGAAAGCTGTCGCCCATGTAGGACAGTGAGGGCAGCATCATGTCTCCGGTGAAGGCCATGCGCTCCTGGGGCAGATAGATCACCACATCGCCCGCGGTATGGGCACGCCCCAGATGCAGCAGCTGGATCTCGCGGTCCTGCAGGCCTTCGCCCATTTCCTGGAACAGGGTCATCTTTTCGTCGAGCGTGATGTTCGGCGGCGTCGGGATGATTTCCTGCAGCGAAATCATGTGCGCTTCCTGCGCGTTGAGCTGCCGCTGCAGCGCGGCGCGACGTTCCGGATCGACCGTGTCGGACAGCTGACGACGCAGACTCTCCACCAGCGCAGGTACGCCTTCGGTGAAACTCACGTGTGTACTCTCTGTCAGGACATTGCTGCCCATTTCGCCGTTGAGCTTGATGCGGGTATAGCTGTGGCCGATGATCTCGACCTGCTCGGGGAAGACCTGATTGCCGTGGGCATGATCGAAGTGATAGTGACTGTTGACCAGATAGCGCACGGGCTTGTCGGTGACCGCCTGCACGGAACGCAGCAGCGCATTGGCCGCGTTGGGGGTCACATGGGAGTCCACCAGCAGTACGTCCTCGCTGCCCACCAGCATCAAGGCGTTGCTCATGAGATAGACCTCGCCAGTCCCGGTGACCTGATAGACCCCCTCGGCCATGCGAGTGAAGACGTGGGAGCTGGTCTCGATGACTTCGGGCGGTTCGCCCTGGGCGTTCACGAAGCCGAACACGGCCATCAGCATGCCGCTGCCCATGAGGCCGGCAATCGCCGCGTGCATGCGATTCTTCTTGTTGTTCATGGTGTTGTTCCTGCTCTGAGCGGACGGGAAAGGAAGGGTCTTGCGCATGCTACTGCAATCGCTGCAAGCGAGGAAGCCAGCGACTCGCTGCAAAAATCAGAATCTGCCCGATTGCTTTCATCGGTCTGCCACAATTGCCGTGCAGAGTAGGCCCCACGATCGAGAGAGCCACAGGAGTATCGGATCATGTCAGCAGTACCGAACGATTTCAGGAACTTTCCCACCGCGTTCTCCCTCGCGGCGGTCAGTTCCAGCGATCCAGCCGTCAAGGAGGACAAGCCGGCCAGAGCGTTGGACCTGCTCTACTCGATCGACCACTTCACTGACGAGTTGCAGGGGGAAGACGACGCTCTACAATTCCTCTGGGGGGATGTCTCCATCGCGGCTCGCCATCCCGCACGCATCGCCGCCTGAGCGGCAGGTTTACCCGCCTTACACGTAAAGCGCCTCGATCCGCTGCACCAGCGGATCGGCGGCCATTTTGTCCCGATGGGCTGCCAGCGCCGGCAGCAGCGCGATGTCCACGCCGTCTCCTGCCAGCCAGCCTGTGATCGTATACAAGTACATGTCCGCCACGCTGTACTGCTCGCCCATCACCCAGGGTCCCCGCAACATGGTGTCTTCGATGAGACGCATGCAGTCCAGCATGTTCTGCGGCACCTTGCGCTTCATCGCCTCGAGGGCAGCGGGATCATCGGCCCAGCGGGCGCCGCGCACCCGGTGCGCGTGGGCCACGTGCACGGTGGAGCACAGATAGCTGTTGAAGGCCTGCAGCTGAGCCAGCGCAAACGGGTCGTCCAGCGGTGCAAGGGCCGCAGCGGGATAGCGTTGGGCGATGTACAGCAGCAGGGCGGGGATCTCGGTGAGAGTGCCCCGTTCGGTCTGCAGGGCGGGCACTCGCCCCTTGGGATTGAGGGCCAGGAATTGCGCTGAGCGCTGGGCATTGCTGGCCAGATCCACCGCGACAGCCTGGTATTCGGCGCCCGCCTGCTCCAGCGCGAGATGGGCGGCCAGCGCGCAGGTGCGCGGGGCGTAGTGGAGTATCAGCATGGTATTTTCCTCGTCGGGTGAGTTCGTCAGCTCAGCTGCGGGCGTTGTACTGGCGGTAGCGCACTCCCAGCCACAGCGCCAGCAGCAGCCAGACCGCGGACACAGGCACCATCGTCAGTGCCAGACTCGACACGCCCAGCCCCAGGCTGCCCATCAGCGTGTAGGACCAGGCCCCGACCTGATCGCCCACACGATAGACAAAGGTGTCGTTGAAGTTCTTGGCCTTGTACTTCTCGGAGCGCGGCAGCACGGTGTAGAGCACCTCCCGCGCCGGACGCTGGATGGCGAAATTGCCAGCCCGCCGCAGGATCTGGAACACCAGCACCACCAGCAGCGCAGGCGCCACGCCCACCAGGCCGAAGCCGATCAGACTCAGCAGTGGCAGGAAGGCCAGACTCATGCCCACGCCCAGCCAGCGCAGCAGGCGGCCGGTGAGGAACAGCTGGGTGATGAGCGTGATGATGTTGACGATCAGGTCGATGTTGGCCAGTAGCTGGGTGCGGACGCGAGAGTCCTCGGAGGCCCCGGCAACGACATCCAGCTGCATGAAGTACAGATAGGTCGAGGTGATGGTGAACAGCAGCATCAGCAGCGCGATGCCCAGCAGATAGGGCGAACGCAGCACATCGCGCACGCCATCGAGCACGCCGCCGCCGATCACTTCCTGCTGCTTCTGCGCCACTTCCTGCATCACGCTGTCCTGCCGGGCCTGCGCACCTGCCGCGGCCTGGGTCGCGCCGCCAGCGCTGTCGCTGTCCTGCGCTTCATCCTGCAAGCCCGCAAGAGCCAGCCCCTGCTCGGCTTTCTCCAGCGCACCCGAAACCCGAGCCGCCGCCTCCAGCATCAGGGCAGAGATCAGCAGCAGATTCACCGGGCCCAGCGCCTGCACCAGGGCCGAGGTGATGCCGGAGCCGGTCATGGCGCCGATGGTGCCGCCCACGGCCAGCACGCCGAACAGTCGCTTGCTCTGCGCGGAGCGGTAGATGTCCGTCATGAAAGACCAGAACACCGAGATCACGAACAGGTTGTAGATGCTCACCCAGATGAAGAACACGCGGCCGATCCAGACGCTGTTCTCCGGCACCAGCTGGAACAGGGCGAAGAACACCACCAGATTGGCGATGAAGAAGCGGTAGGTCAGCGGCACGAAGCGTCGGCGGGGCAAGGATTTGACCAGCGACGTGAACACCGGGTGGATCAGCAGCATGCCCACCAGGGTGCCGGTGAACAGCCAGGCCAGATTGTCGACGCCGCCAGCGATGCCCATCTCGTCCCGGATCGGGCGCAGGATGTAGTAGGAACACAGCAGCAGGAAGTAGTAGGCGAAGGACCAACCCAGGGCCGCGCCTTCGCCTTCCCGCAGATTGACCGAGCGCGTGACGAGGTGCGTGATGGCAGCTTGCATGAAGTTTCCTTTGAGATGTCAGGCGTTGGCCACCAGGGCGGCCATGCGTTCGCGGGTGGCGGCGTCCGGCAGCACGCCACGTGAGGCGTTGAAATTGTCCGCAAGATACTCCGGTCGCGCCGTGCCGGGAATGGCCGCGGTGATGGCCGGGTGCGAGACATTGAACTTCAGCGCGAACTGGGCCCAGGTCTCGATGCCCAGCTCGGCGGCCCACTCCGGCACCGGGGTGTCGCCGAAAGCGTCGAACACGCGTCCGCGACCGAAGGGCAGGGCCGTCAGCACCGCGATGCCGCGCTCCTGGGCAAGCGGCAGCAGCAGGTCTTCGGCGGAACGATTGTCGATGGCGTAGTCCACCTGGATGAAGTCCAGCGGCTCGCTGCGCATGAAGCCGGCCAGCGCTTCGTACTGTTCCTTGTTCGTCGTGGTGATGCCGTAGTAGCGGATGCGACCGGCCTGTTTCCATTCACGCAGCACGGGCAGCATGTCGGCGGTGCCGGCCAGATTGTGAATCTCCAGCAGGTCGACGTGCTCCGTCTTCAGTCGTTGCAGCGAGCCCTCCATCTCTGCGATGCCCGCCTCGCGCCCCTGGCGCCCGGCGCCCACCTTGGTGGCCAGGAAGATCTCATCGCGGATGCCCAGTTCCTCCAGCAGATTGCCCACCACCGTCTCGGCGCTGCCATAGGACGGCGCGGTGTCGATGAGCTTGCCACCCATTCCTGGGAAAGCGCGCAGTACCTCGCGCAGCGGGGCAAGCTCCGCTTCGGTGCTGGCGATGTCATAGCGTCTGGCCGTGCCGATACCGATCAGCGGGATGCGTTCGCCCGACGAAGGAATCGGTTTGCTCAACAGCTCCCCGGCTGCCGCCTGGGCGAGCAGAGAGTGCGGTTGCAGGGCGAAGCCGGCGCCGGCAGCCAGGCCGAGCTTCAGGGCGTCGCGACGAGTGAGGAAACGGTTGCCGTGGGACATGCAGAACCTCCAGTGACATGCGGGGTGGATAACATCAATGTTCAGGCAATGACCAGTCATGGCCTGCAAATCTTCTCTTGGTCAATCCTCGGCCCACAGCCGCAGCAGATTGCTGCGCGTCTTCAGCAACAGCTCAAGACTCTCGCCCGCGTCGCCATTGCTGCGCAGGGCAGCGATCACGCGATCCAGATCGAACAGGATCTCCCGTGCCTCGGCGCTGCGCACCTGGCTGCGGATCCAGCCCACGATGACCAGGCGTCGACCTTGAGTGACCGGTTCGACGCGATGCAGGCTGGTGGAAGGGTAAAGCAGCATGTCCCCGGCCTGCATGGCAAATGCCCGTTCGCCCGCGGGTTCGTCGATGACGAGCCGGCCGCCCGCATAGTCCTGCGGGCCGCTCAGGAACAGGGTGAAGGACAGGTCCGTGCGCTGGCCGTCCATCAGGGCATCATCGACGTGGTTGCCGTAGGCCATGCCGGTTTCGTAGCGGCTGAGCAGCAAACGAACCACCGAGCGGGGACGGGCGGCCGAACGGATCAATGGGTGCGCGGCGAGGGCCTCGGCCACTCGCGCCAGCAGGCCCTGCACGGCGGGCTCGCCGCGCGCCTGCAGATTGTGCTTGCGCTCGCGGGCGTGCCAGCCGGCCGTGGCCTTGCCCGGGCTGAAGAGTGCATCCTGCACTGCCATGGCCTGACATTCGGCCAGCAGGGCGGGCGGGAGAGGCTGAGCGATCTGAAGCAACATGCAGGCGCCTAATTGAGAATGATTCTTGTTGGGTGTACGATGCTCCCCAGTTTAGAGGGCGTTCCGCCCGAATTCAAACCAGCTATCTGTGCCTCGGAGGCATCATGGAAATCAAGCAGCGAATCTGGCTAGGTGTAGGCATCATGGTGGCCACCAGCACGGCGTTCTATGTGGGCACGCGGCAGGGTGGCATGGACCATGACATGGCCGCGATGGAGGAAGGCGGCGAAGGCGGGGAAGGGGCCTCGACGGCCGAGGCCATCGACAGCGATGCTGCCTATCTCGCCCAGCTCTCCTTCATCCGCGGGCATCTGAACGTCGGGGTGAACCTGTATCGCGAGAATGCGCTCGACGCTTCGGCCACGCACATGAAGCATCCGGCCGACGAGCTCTACACCACGCTGGAGCCCGCCCTCGAAGCGCGCGGAGCGAAGGGATTCGCGCCGCAACTGGAAGCCCTGGCCGTGGCCGTGGAACAGCAGCAAGGGGCGGCGGCTGTCGACGCTGCCTATGCGGAACTGCTGGACGCCATCAGCCTGGCCGAGGCAGCAGTCAAGGACGTTGATGCCGCGACCGTGGCGGCCGTGATCGTCGATCTTGTGCGCACGGCCGCAGCGGAGTTCGACATCGCCGTGGGCGAGGGCGGAGTGCTGGAGAACGAACACGAGTATCAGGATGCTCTGGGCTTCGTGCGCACTGCCAGCGAGTGGCTGCCAAAGCTGGCGGCGCTGACGCAGAACGCAGACGCCGTGGCCGCCATTGAGGCGCAGATCGCTCAGCTGCTGCCGGTGTGGCCGCGACTGCGCGCGCCGGAACGGCTGGAGACGGCACCCTCGGTGATCTACGGGGCGGCGGCCCGCATCGAGTTCGCGGCCCTGCGGCTGTGAAGGCTTTCTACATCCAGCCTTTGCGCTTGAAGTACCAGTAGGGCGCGATGCCCGAGAGAATCATCAGGCCGATGGCCCAGGGATAGCCCAGCACCCAGTCCAGCTCCGGCATGAACTCGAAGTTCATGCCGTAGGCGCTTGCCACCAGAGTTGGCGGCAGGAACACCACGGCGGCGATCGAGAAGGTCTTGATGATCTGGTTCTGCTCGATGTTGATGAAGCCCTGGGCGGCATCCATCAGAAAGTTCACCTTGTCGAACACGAAGCTGTTGTGGGGCAGCAGGGACTCGATGTCCCGCAGCAGTTCCCGCGCATGTTCCGCGTGGTCGGGATGCAGCTTGCCGTGGCGCAGCAGGAAGGTCAGCGCGCGCTGGGTGTCCATCAGACACAGGCGCACCTTGCCGTTGGTATCCTCGTGGCGGGCCAGCTCGTCGATGGCTGATTCGATGGGACTGTCGTTTTCCTCCAGCACCAGATTGCTGGTGTGTTCCAGCCCCTTGTAGACCTCTTCAAGCGTGTCCGCCAGGTCGTCGATCTTGATCTCGAACAGTGCCAGCAGGATGCCCACGCCGTCCAGCACCAGGCCGCGCTGGCGCTTGGCGCGCATGCGCAGCAGGCGAAACGCCGGTATCTCCCGCTCGCGCAGGGTGATGAGCTGGTTGCCGGTGAGGGTGAAAGCCACAGTGGTATTGCGCGGACGATCCTCCACGTGGTGCAGGAACATCGAGTGCACGCGCAGGCCGCCCGCCTCGTCACGGTAGGAGCGGGCACTGGCCTCGATCTCGCCCACGTCCTCGGTGTCCGGCAGGGTCTGGCGATGCAGCAGTTCGACCAGCGTGCGTTCTTCGTCGCTCGGGTCGACGAGGTCCAGCCACAGTGCCGTGGCAATGGACTCGGGGGAGCTTTCCTCCGGTCCGGCATGCAGGCAATGCTCGTGCGTCAGGTGATAGGTATGCAGCATGGGCCGACTCTACTCTTGCCGTGTGACAGCGATGTCTTCAGTGTGCCTCAGAGATACTTGTCCGTCACCGCGCCTTCGGAAGCGGATGCGACGGTCTTCGCATATTTCGCCAGCAGCCCGCGGGTATAGCGCGGCGCCGGCTTCTTCCAGGCGGCCAGCCGGTCGGCGATCTCGGCATCGCTCAGATGCAGCTTCACTTCGTGAGTTTGCGCGTCGATGGTGATGGTGTCTCCGTCCTGCACAATCGCGATGGGGCCGCCCTCGATGGCTTCCGGCGTGATGTGACCGACCACGAAGCCGTGGCTGCCGCCGGAAAAACGCCCGTCAGTGATCAGCGCCACGTCCTTGCCCAGGCCCTTGCCCATGATGGCCGAGGTGGGGCTCAGCATCTCGCGCATGCCTGGTGCACCCTTCGGCCCTTCGTAGAGGATGACCAGCACATCGCCCTTCACCACGGTGCCGTCGAGAATGCCGCGCAGGGTTTCCTCTTCCGAGTTGAACACGCGGGCGGTGCCCGTGAAGGCCAGGCCTTCCTTGCCCGTGAGCTTGGCCACCGCACCCTGGGGCGCCAGGTTACCTCGCAGGATCACCAGGTGGCTGTCCTTTTTGATGGGATTGTCGAAGGCCTGGATGATCTCCTGACCTGCCGGATAGGGTTTGACGTCCTTGAGGTTCTCGGCCAAGGTCTTGCCAGTCACGGTCAGGCAGCTGCCGTCGAGCATGCCGCGGTCGAGCATCATCTTCATCAGGGGCTGGATGCCGCCGATCTTGATCAGTTCGGACATCAGGAAGCGGCCGCTCGGACGCAGGTCTGCCAGAAGCGGGGTGTCCTTGCCCAGGCGGGTGAAATCGTCCAGGGCCAGCGGCACGCCCACCGTGTGGGCGATGGCCAGCAGGTGCAGCACGGCATTGGTGGAGCCGCCCAGGGCGATGACCACCTTGATGGCGTTCTCGAACGCGGCGCGGGTCATGATGTCGGACGGTTTGATGTCGCGGCGCAGCAGCTCCATGATGGCTTCGCCGGCGCGACGGCAGTCATCCACTTTCTCGGCAGAGACGGCGTCCTGGGCGGAGCTGTTTGGCAGGCTCATGCCCAGGGCCTCGATGGCGGAGGCCATGGTGTTGGCGGTGTACATGCCGCCACAGGAGCCCGGGCCGGGAATGGCGGTTTCCTCGATCTGCTTCAGCTCGATGTCGGACACGCGGCCATTGGCGTGACCGCCGACTGCCTCGAACACGGAAATTATGTCGGTGTGGTTCTTGCCGGGCTGGATGGTGCCGCCGTAGATGAACAGGGACGGACGGTTCAGCCGGGCCATGCCCATGATGCAGCCTGGCATGTTCTTGTCACAGCCGCCAATGGCGATCACGGCGTCGTGGCCCATGCAGCCGGACACTGCCTCGATGGAATCCGCGATCACCTCACGGGAGACCAGGGAGTACTTCATGCCCTCGGTGCCCATGGAAATGCCGTCCGACACCGTGATGGTGCCGTAGATCACGCCCTTGCCCTGCGCCGCATCGACGCCGCGATTGACCTCTTCGGCCAGCGTGTTGATGTGCATGTTGCAGGGGGTCACCATGCTCCAGGTGGAAGCGATGCCGACCTGCGGGCGCTTGAAGTCCTCGTCACCGAAACCCACCGCGCGCAGCATGGCGCGACTGGGAGCGTGCTCGACGCCGTCGACGACCTGGCTGGAATACTTGCGGGAGTTCTTGTCACTGGTTTTGTCGGTCATGGCGGCTCACTCTTACAGGCTCTTGAATTGCGGAAGGAAACTGGGCCGGCACTATACACCAGAGGGCCTTCGGCGGGCTACCACAATGGCCCGACAGGCGGTCGCCCAAGCCTGTCCTGCCTGTGTATACTGGGCCGGCGCGAAGGAGCGGTGGAGACGCACGATTCAAGGACGATTTCTGCACGACTACAACAACAAGGGTATTTCTACTATGTCGACGATATTCAAACTGTCCGCGCTGGCATCCGCAGCGCTGCTGCTGGCGGCCTGCGGTCCGGCCTCCGAAACTCCCCCGCCCGCTGCCTCCACCGCCCCCGCCGCTGCGCCGCCCGCTGCTGCGGCCTATTCCGCCGCGGTCAACACCGCCCGCCTGGTGGCTGCCGACAGCGAGCCAGGCAACTGGATGAGCAATGGCCGTGACTACGGCGAACAGCGCTTCAGTCCACTGGATCAGCTCAACACCGAGAACGTCAGTCAGCTCAGCCTGGCCTGGTATGCCGACATCGACACCAGCCGGGGTCAGGAAGCCACTCCCATCGTGGTCGATGGCGCCATGTACGTGAGCACCGCCTGGAGTCATGTGAAGGCCTATGACGTGCGCACAGGTGAACAGCTGTGGGCCTACAACCCCGAGGTCGATCCGGCCAAGGGCGTGGACGCCTGCTGTGACGTGGTCAATCGCGGCGTCGCCGTGTGGGAAGGCAAGGTCTTCGTCGGCACCATCGACGGCCGCCTGATCGCGCTGGACTCCGCCACGGGCGAGGAGCTCTGGAGCGTGGTCACCGTCGACCAGACCAAACCCTATACCATCACCGGCGCCCCGCGCATCGTGAAAGGCCAGGTCATCATCGGCAACGGCGGCGCGGAATACGGCGTGCGCGGCTACATCACGGCCTATGATGCGAATACTGGTCGCCAGAACTGGCGCTATTACACCGTGCCTGGCAACCCGGCCGACGGTTTCGAGCAGCCCGAACTGGAAATGGCCGCCCAGACCTGGAACGGAGAATGGTGGCGTCTGGGCGGTGGAGGCACCGTATGGGACTCCATGGCCTATGACCCCGAGCTGAACCTGCTCTACATCGGCGTGGGCAACGGCTCGCCCTGGAACCAGAGTCTGCGCAGCCCTGGCGGCGGCGACAACCTGTTCCTGACGTCCATCATGGCCATCAACCCGGATGACGGCACCTACCGCTGGCACTACCAGACCACGCCCGGCGAGACCTGGGACTACACCGCCACCCAGCACATCATCGTGGCCGATGTGACCATCGACGGTGCCGAGCGCCGCGTGGTGATGCAGGCACCCAAGAACGGCTTCTTCTACGTTCTGGATGCCGCCACCGGTCAGCTGATCACCGCCGAGAAATTCGTGCCGGTGAGCTGGGCCTCGCACATCGATCTGGAAACCGACCGCCCGGTGGAGATCCCCGAGGCCCGTTACAACGAGACCGGTGTGCCGCTGATCGTGCAGCCCAGTGCTCTGGGCGGACACAACTGGCACCCGATGTCCTTCAGCCAGCGCACCAATCTGGTCTACCTGGCCGCCCGCGAGAACATCATGGGCTACACCGCCGAGACCGAGTACATCACCTCCGAGCGCGGCTGGAACACGGGCACCGACTTCGCTGCAGGCGCTGCCCTGATCAGCGCGGCCGGCGACCAGGCGCCCACCCGGCAGTCCTATCTGCTGGCCTGGGATCCGATCGCCCAGCGCGAAGTCTGGCGCGTGCCGCATCTGGACCCGAGCGACGCCGCAGGCGTGCTAAGCACGGCCGGTGGACTGGTGTTCCAGGGCAATGCCGAGGGCGAGTTCGTGGCCTACCGTGACGACAACGGCGAGCGTCTGTGGGCGGCCATGACCCAGGCCGTCACCGTGGCGGCGCCGATCACCTTCCTGGTGGATGGTGTGCAGCACGTGGCCGTGCTGGCCGGCGGTCGCTCCCTGCCCACCGTCGGCGCCGGTGCCATCGGCTCCACCACGCGGGCTTCGAACAATAATTCCCGCATCCTGGTGTTCAAGATAGGTGGCACGGCCCAGCTGCCGGCGGAATTGCCGGCAGAGATCACGGCAGTCGGCGAACTGAACCCGCCGCCGCTGACGGCCGTCAGCGAGACCCTGGCCCATGGCGAGCAGGTCTATGCCCGTTTGTGCAGCGTCTGCCATGGCCCCGCTGCCGTCAGCGCCAGCGTGGGCACCTTCCCCGATCTGCGTTACAGCCCGCGCATCCAGACCCTGGAGGCGTTCGAGGCGGTGGTGATCGACGGCGAACTGACCAGTGGGGGCATGGTCTCCTTCGACAGTTCGCTGGAAGACGCCGATGCCGAGGCCATTCGTCAGTATGTGATCTCTCAGGCCCATCTGGCGCTGGAGGCGCAGGGACGCTGAGGGCATACCCGCCCGGTCCGCAGGGGCCGGGCTGCCTCTGGAAATGGGCGCAGCCGCAGGCTTGCGCCCATTTTTGTTGGAGGTCCGAAAACGGCCAGTTCATCCTGCAGACCCTGTGCTATGGTGCCCCTCACATGAACCAGCGGCAGAGAGTGTGGCAACGTGCAGTGGCATCCAGAGGAATTCGAGCGGGCGCGCCTGGCCCGTGACCCGCATTTCGACGGGCGCGTCTTCATCGGGGTGCTCACCACGGGCATCTACTGCCGCCCTGTCTGCCCGGCGCGCATTCCCCGCCGCGAGAACATCCGGTTGTTTGCCAGTGCGGTGGCGGCTGCCGAGGCCGGTTTCCGGCCCTGCCTGCGTTGTCGGCCCGAGTCCGCGCCGGGCACCCCTGCCTGGCTGGGGACGTCCCACACCGTGGCGCGCGCGCTGCAACTGCTCGCGCAGGGCGTGCTGGACGAGGGCGGCATGCCGGCGCTGGCGCGCGCCGTCGGAGTGGGCGAACGTCAGCTCGCGCGTCTGTTCCAGAGCCATCTGGGCGTGTCCGTGCTGGCAGTGGCCACGACCCAGCGTCTGCAACTGGCCAAGAAGCTGATCGACGAGACCGAGCTGCCCATGGCAAGCGTCTGCTTCGCTGCCGGCTTCAGCAGCATCCGCCGCTTCAACGCCGTGTTCGCGGAGGTGTATGGTCGCACCCCGCTGTCACTGCGCAGGGGGCGCCCGACGTCCGCTGCAGGCATTGGCGCGTCGACCCGAATCACTCTGCGCCTGCACTACCGTCCGCCCTTTGACTGGGCGGCCATGCTGGAGTATCTGCAGCGTCGAGCCATCCCGGGCGTGGAGTGGGTGACACATGACAGCTACGCACGCAGCCTGCTGCTCGACGGGGAGGTCGCCTTCCTGCAAGTGCAGTTCCTGTCCGGCACCCATCAAGTGCAGGTGCACCTGCACAGCAACCGCCTGCAGGCGCTGCCCCCAGTGCTGGAGCGGGTGCGCGTGATGTTCGATCTCAAGGCGGTGAGTGCCGAGGTCGATGCGCATCTGGCACAGGACCCGCGTCTGCAGCCGCTGGTGGCGGCGTTTCCGGGCACGCGCGTGCCGGTGGCGTGGGATGGTTTCGAGGTGGCCGTGCGGGCGATTCTCGGGCAGCAGGTGTCGGTGAAGGCGGCGACAACCCTGGTGGCCCGACTCGCGAGAGCGCACGGACGTCCGTGTGAGGCGCCCGCCGGGCTGCCACTGACGCATGTCTTCCCAAGTCCTGCCGAGCTGGCCCGGGCATCCCTTGACGGCCTGGGCATCACGGCGCGCCGCATCGCGGCCATACAGTCCCTGGCCCGGGCCGTGCAGGCAGGCGAGCTGCGTTTCGACGGCAGCATGGCCACTGCCGACTTCGTGGCACGCATTCAGCAGATCCCCGGCATCGGGCCGTGGACTGCCCAGTACATCGCGCTGCGGGCGCTCAACGACGCCGATGCCTTTCCGCATGCCGACCTGATCCTGCTGCGTGCTGCCGCGTTGCCGGGCGAGACGCTCGACCCGGCCGCGCTGCTGGCACTGGCCGAACGCTGGCGCCCCTGGCGCGCCTATGCGGTGCTGCTGCTCTGGCGTCATCATGGCCGGGCCACGAGCACTGCACGGATTGCCAACCCCAAAGGAGACTGACATGCCCATTAACTACACCTACACGCCTTCGCCGCTCGGGGATCTGTTGCTGGCCGGTCAGGGCGAGACACTGAGTTACATCGGCTTTCCGAACGGCAAGGCGCGCATGCGCCATCAGGATGTCTGGCTACCCGATCAACAGGCCTTTCGCGAGGCCAGGCAGCAATTGCGGGCGTATTTCGCGGGGGAGTTGATGCACTTTGACCTGCCGGTGGCGCCGGCAGGCACGCCGTTTCAGCAACAGGTCTGGCGGGCGCTGCAGGGTATTCCCTACGGGCAGACGCGCAGTTACGGGGATATTGCCGCGCAGCTTGGCAGCCCGCTGGCCAGTCGGGCCGTGGGCGCCGCCAATGGGCGCAACCCGCTGCCCATCGTCATTCCCTGTCATCGGGTGATTGGCGCGTCGGGCAGTCTGACGGGGTTCGCTGGCGGGTTGCAGGCCAAGGCGCTGCTGCTGCGGCTGGAGCAGCGTCACGCGCCGTTCCGGCTGGAAGCCTGAGCGGCAAGGTGGCGCCAGTCAGCCGACTCGCTGGCTGTTGCGCCGTCGGCGCAAATCCCGCACCACGGTGACGCTGACGGTCAGTGCAGTAAGCGGCAACACGAACCACACCAGCACGGCACTGAATTCACTCAGCAGGTCGTGATGCGTGGAAGCGAAGATGAGATAGAGGGTGTAAAGCACGTAATAGCCGAGTAGAACCCCACCTTCCCAGCGGCTGATCACGCCCTCAGTCAGGAAGATCGGCAGGCAGACGAAAGCCACGGCCAGCATGATGGGCAGGTCGAAGGCGATGATGGCGTCGGAGATCGCGATGCCGGAAGGTGCCACCACACTGGCCACGCCCAGCACTCCCAGCAGGTTGAAGATGTTGCTGCCCACCACATTGCCCACGGCGATGTCACGCTCGCCCCGCAGGGCCGCCACGATGGACGTCACCACCTCCGGCATCGAGGTGCCGGCTGCCACGATGGTGAGGCCGATCACCAGTTCACTCACGCCCAGGTATTGCGCGAAGGCGATGGCGGACTCCACCAGCCAGTGCGAGCCCTGGACCAGAAAGGCAAGCCCGCCAATGACCAGGCCCAGTTTGAGCAGCCAGCGCGGATTCTCGACGGCATCCGCCACTTCCCCGGGGTTCTCGGAGGCCGCCGCTGCGGCGTCGGCATCGGCATTGTCGCGCCGGCTCTGCCGGATCAGGTTGACGATGTAGCCGAACAGGCTCGTCACGAAAAGCAGGCCGTCGATACGGCTGATGGCGCCGTCGCGAGCCATCAGCCAGGTGAGTGCAGAGAGTGCCACCATCAGGGGGACATCCCGGCGGATCAGTTGCACCGACACCACCAGCGGCACGATCAGGGCCGAGACCCCAAGAATGAACAGCACGTTGAAGATGTTGCTGCCGACCACGTTGCCGATGGCGATGTCCGCCTGGTCGGCCAGCGCCGACTTGATGCTGACAGCCAATTCCGGTGAGCTGGTGCCGAAGGCCACCACGGTCAGGCCGATGACGAGGGGCGATACCCGGCATGCGGCGGCCAGTCGGGATGCGCCCTTGACCAGGGCGTTGGCGCCAGCAATCAACAGCGACAGGCCGGCGAGGAAGTAAACGATGCTCATGAAACCTCTCAATGCATGGATGCGCGCCCGGGCGGTGACGGCCGGTAAGTTAATCCGCCGCCAGTGCGGAAGCAAAGCGTTTACCGGAAAATTTTGCGGCAGGACAAGTCCGGGGGCATTGCCTATAATCCGCGCACTTTTTCATTCTCCCCACAATCCGCACCAGGCGCATCATGTCAGCCCAAAAGATCCGTGACGCTCTGGCGCTGCTGCGCCAGGCACTTGCCGGCAGCTCCACGCTGAACTACACCGAAGGCTCCATCGCCCGCGTCACCTTCCTGCTGGCTGTGCCCATGATTCTCGAGATGGCCATGGAGTCCGTCTTTGCCATCGTGGATATCTTTTTTGTCGCCGGTCTGGGGGCGCAGGCTGTGGCCACGGTCGGGCTCACTGAAGCCGTGCTGTCCCTGCTTTACGCCGTTGCCATCGGCCTGGCCATGGGCACCACGGCCATGGTGGCGCGGCGCATCGGCGAGGACAATCCGGCCGGTGCTGCCTTCGCCGCCGGCCAGGCCCTGTGGATGGGCGTCTTTGTCTCGGCCTTCGTGGGCATTGTCGGCTATTTCTACGCCCCGCGTATCCTGGCCCTGATGGGGGCGGATGCCGAGGTGGTCGAGATGGGCACCAGCTACACCCAGATCATGCTCAGCGGCTGCTTCACCATCGTGTTCCTGTTTCTGAGCAACGGCATCTTTCGCGGCGCGGGCGATGCCAGTATCGCCATGCGTTCGCTGATCCTGGCCAACGGCATCAACATCGTGCTCGACCCCTGCCTCATCTACGGCTGGGGGCCGTTCCCCGACATGGGCGTGACCGGTGCAGCCGTGGCCACCAACATCGGCCGTGGCGCAGGGGTGCTCTATCAACTGTATTACCTGTGTGCCCGCAACCGGCGCATCCGCCTTGGCCTGCAGGATCTGGTGATCCAGCTGGGCGTGGTGTTCGCCCTGATCCGCATCTCGTTGGGCGGTATCGCGCAGTTCCTGATCGCCACGGCCAGCTGGGTGTTCCTGATGCGGCTGGTGTCCGAATACGGCAGCGACGCAGTGGCCGGCTACACCATCGCGGTGCGCATCATGATGTTCGTGATCCTGCCGGCCTGGGGGCTGAGCAATGCTGTGGCCACCCTCGTGGGCCAGAATCTCGGGGCCGGCAAGGTGCAGCGCGCGGTGGACACGGTGTGGCAGGTGGCGAAATACAACGTCGGCTACATGCTGGCCGTGGCGGCGGTGCTGATCCTGTTCCCCGGCACCATCATGGCTTGGTTCACCACTGAGCCGGAGGCCGTTGCCTATGGGATCGACGCTCTGCGCATCATGAGTTACAGCTTCGGTTTCATGGCGCTGGGCATGGTCGCGATCCAGGCTTTCAATGGAGCGGGGGACACCATGACGCCGACCTGGATCAACGGCTTCTGCTACTGGATCGTGCAGATTCCGGTGGCCTATGTGCTGGCGACGGCGCTGCAGATGGGGCCCTACGGGGTGTTCTGGTCGATCTTCCTGGCCGAGATCCTGATGGGGGTGGTGGGGGTGTTCTACTTCATGCGCGGCAGCTGGAAGACCCAGGTGGTCTGAGCCGCCCGCCCCGCGTTGTGCGCTCTCGCCGCTTTGCTGTAAGCTCGCGGCTCGCGAAAAACCAGATGTCAGAGGCATCCTCATGCAGAGCGGTCAGCAGCACATCATCAACAAGGTTCTCGAATGGCTGGTGCACGAGCGCCCCGTATGGCTGTGCACGATCCTGCGCACCTGGGGGTCCTCGCCGCGTCCCATCGGTTCGATGATGGCCTGCACACTGGATGGCGAGATTGCCGGCTCCATTTCCGGCGGCTGCATCGAGGAAGACTTCCTGGTCCAGCTGCGTGACGGCAGCCTCAAGGCCCGCTATGACGAGGAAGGCCGCCCCTTCGTCGTGAAATACGGCATCACGGCCGAGCAGGCGGCGCGACTGCGACTGCCCTGCGGCGGTCAACTGCATGTACTGCTGGAATACCTCGCCCCTGGTCCGCAACTGCGGCAGGTGTTCACCGAGCTGGTGGAGCGCCTGGACGCCCATCAGCGCGTGAGCCGTCGGGTGGACCTGCACACGGGCACCATCACGGTGGAGCATCAGGAAGCGGCTGACGCCGTGGTCCTGACCGACGCCGCGCTGCTGCACAGCCTCAGTCCGCGCTACAAGCTCTTGCTGCTGGGGGCCGGGGACGTCGCGCGCTACGTGGCCGAAATGGCGCTGGCGCTGGAATACGAGGTCACGCTCTGCGATCCGCGCCCCGATTACCTGGGCAACTGGCATGTGGAAGGCGTGCATATCACGGCAGAGCTGCCGGACGATGTGGTGCGGGAGCACTTCAGCGATCCCTACAGCGGCGTGATTGCGCTGGCCCATGATCCGCGGGTGGATGACATGGCCCTGATGGAGGCGCTGAAGACGCAGGCTTTCTATGTCGGGGCGATGGGCTCGGACCGCACCTCGGCGAGTCGCCGGGCGCGACTGCCGGAGCTGGGGCTGAGCCAGGAGGAGATCGCGCGCCTGTACGCCCCGATCGGCCTGCCCATCGGCAGCAAGACACCGGCGGAGATCGCCATCTCCGTGATGGCGCAAGTCACGGCGGTGCGCCATGCCAACGACGTGCGGGAACCCGGCGCAGCGGCCTGCGATACCTCTGCCGAGGGCATGGTCTGTCGCTGAGCGCGCGTCAGTTGGACGAGCCGTACTCGGTCTCGTAGTCGTCCATGGCCGCCTGAATCACCACCTTGGCGTGTTCGAAGCCATAGGCTGCCCCGATGGAGACCTTGTTCTCCTGTCCCGGAATCAGCTTGTAGGTCAGGAAGTAGTGCCGCATGCGCTCGATCAACGCCGGTGGCAGTTCACTGATGTCTTCCACGTCAGCAAACAGCGGATCGTTCTGCAGCACGGCAATGATCTTGTCGTCCGCTTCCCCGCCATCCAGCATCGGCAGTCCGCCAATCACCTTCGCGTTGAGGATGATCTCCGTCTTGGAGATCGGCCGCTCGCTGATCACGCAGATGTCCAGTGGGTCCCCGTCGCCGCGCGTGGCGCCTTCCATCAGGTCACGTACGCGCGTGCCGCAATAGGTGCGCGGAATGAAGCCGTAGAGAGTCGGGTGCTGCGAGGACGAGCGCTGCGGACGGTCCACGCGCAGATAGCCCGTGGTCTTGTCCACTTCGTACTTCACCAGGTCGAACGGGCAGATCTCGATGAAGGCATGCACCAGGCGCGGGGCATCGGGGCCGACGTCAAGACCGTGCCAGGGGTGCGGGCGCCAGCGGTAGAAGGGGGGCGGAAACTTCTTCATATGGGTACCTGAGTGTGTGTGTTAAGTGACCCATGCTGTTTTTATTCTGGCGGGCGGTGTTGGAAAAGGCGCGCATTATAAGCAGGGGAGCCGCAAAAGGCACGGCCCCCGCTGCATCAGCCAAGCTGCACGACCTTGAAGCCGTGTTCCTGGGTGAGAGTGGTGATCTTCGCGAACTGTTCGGCGGCGGCGCTCTCCAGGGGGATGAACTGATTGACCACCACCAGGGCCCGGCCTCCCGGTGCCAGCAGGCGCGCAATGGCCGCGAGGAATTTCGCCCCCAGCGCCTGACTGGTGCTGAAGCCTTGATGGAAGGGCGGGTTGCACAGGATCAGGTCGAAGCGCTCTGTCATGGCGGCGCCGCAGTCGTCCAGGGTGACATTCACCTGCAGGCCCGCCCGCGCGAAGCTGGCCTCGGCGGCCTGCACCGCGGCGGCGTTGTTGTCGGTGGCGCAGCGCAGGGAGAACGGGATGTCGGCCGTGGCCAGCAGCAGATAGCCGTAGCCGCAGCCGAGGTCGAGCACGCTGCCCGCATTCTTGCGGTTCGGGATGAGCTTGTGCGCCTGCTCCACCAGCAAGGCACTGCCGCGGTCGACCTTGTTCCAGCCGAACACGCCCGGCTTGCTGACGAAATGCAGGTCGCCCACGGTGCAGGAGCGCAACTGCGCATAGTCCTTGCAATCCAGCCACTGCGCGCCTTGCGTGTCGGTTTCGTCGCCACGCACCAGGGTCACCCGATAGACGTCACCCTGCTTCTTGGCATGTTCGGGTGTGGCGAAGAGTTCCTCGGCGTGGCGGCCGTGGGTGCGTATGCCATCGTCCTTGCTGCCCAGCAGGTGCAGGGTGCCGCCCGGCAGCAGGTGCCGATAGCTCTCGTTGATGCAGTGATGCACCAACGGGCGTTCCTTGGAGACGCGGTAGACGACACTGGCGAATTGGCGCTGGGGCAGTGCGGCGAAGTCGAAGTCGCTCACGCTGACCTGCAAGCCCCTGGCTGTCAGCTGGGCGGCAAGATCACAACGGTTGGTCAGCACATGCAGTGCCGGGTGCGCCCGCACGCCCAGCAGTTCGCGTTCGCTCAGGCTTTCGTCGGCAATCCACAGCTGCGCGCCGGCCACGGGCACGGCAGCGGGCGCAAGCAGGTCGGACAGCAGGTGTTCCAGATGGATACTCATGGCAGGAAACTCTCCATTTCCTCTTGGGTTAGCGGGCGGCTGGCACCTTCGGCCAGCGTGTCGTCCAGCAGCACGGCACCGATGCGGACACGGTGCAATGCCAGCACATGATTGCCGCAGGCGGCAAACATGCGTTTGACCTGATGATAACGGCCTTCCCGCAGATGCACCTCGGCGCCGTTGTCAGGCAGGGGAATGCAGCGTGCGGGCGCCGTGAGCTTGTCCTCGCCATGCAGCAGCATGCCGGCGGCGAAGGCCTCCACCGTCTGTGGCGTCACCGCTTCCTGCAGCACGGCGCGGTAGACCTTGTCGTGCTGATGCCGGGGCGAGGTGACGCGGTGCAGCCACTGGCCATCGTCGCTGAGCAGCACCAGGCCGGTGGTGTCGATGTCGAGCCGGCCGGCGATGCCCAGGCCAGCGGTGTCGATATCGCGCAGCAGGTCCAGCACGATGGGGTGCTCGGAATCCTCGGTGGCGCAGACGTAACCGGCGGGCTTGTGCAGCATCAGATAGCGCGGGCCGGGCAGCTGCAGCGCGTCGTCGTCCAGACAGACCCGGTCGGTCTCGGCGATGTGCTGGGCCGCCAGTCGCGCGAGTTCGCCATTGACACTGACCCGCTTGTGGCGGATGGCCCGCTTCACCGTGTCCCGGGGCAGTCCTGTCGCGTGGCTGATGTACTTGTCGAGTCGCATGCCGTCAATGCACCTGTTGCTTGCTGTCGCGCTGCCATTCGCGCGGATCCACCCGGTAATAGGCCTTGAGCTGCTCGAACAGCGCCGCATGCTCGCGCGCGAGCTCGTGGGGCTGTTCGTAGAAAGTCTCGGTGACCACCGCGAAGAATTCGGCCGGATTGGTGGCGCCGTACTGATCGATCAGTGTCTGGCGTTCTTCCTCGCTGTCCTGGCGCAGGCGCTCGAACTCCTCCGAGAATACCTCTGCCCAGCGAGTATAGCTGCCGCGCTGGTAAAGCAGGGGCGCGCCGTTGGTGAGCCCGGATTCGTGATCGAGCTGGTGGGCGAACTCATGCAGCACGACGTTCTGGCCGTCGCCGAAATTGTGCACGCTGTGCTGCACGCTGTCCCAGGCCAGGATCACCTTGCCGTTCTCCCAGGATTCGCCCACCAGGTCGTGTTCCTCCTCGCTGACCACCCCGGCTTCGTCCACCGTGTCGTGGTCGACCACGAAACCGCTCGGATAGACGAGGATGTAGCGCAAGTCCTGATACTCATGGCTGGGGCGGTTGAGCAGAAGCAGACAGGCATGCGCGGCGATGGTCACGCGCACTTCGTCGTCGATCTGCTGGCCGCCGCAGCCCACGAAGGTCTTGCTGTCCAGAAAGCGCAGCACCAGCTGGCGCAGCTGCTTCTGCTGATCGGGCCACATGACGCGATAGACAGGCAGATTCTGCCGCAGGATGGCGAGCCAGGCGGCGGGGAAGGGCGTGGCATCGAGTTGCCTGCGGTGCCAGCGCGGGTAGACGAACAGCCGCCACGCCACCGCTGCCGCGATGAGCCAGAGTCCCAGGACGATCAGAGTGCTGCGCAGGTCCATGATGGGGGAGCTCAATGGCCCCCGCTGTCATCCTTGGGCTGCAGCGAGAGGCCGCCCAGACCGCTGTCGTCGTCATCTTCGCCCGTGGGCTTCTTGCCTTCCGAGAGCTGGATGCGCAGACGCAGATTGTTCTTCGAATCGGCGTTCTTGAGTGCTTCCTCCAGGCTGATGCGGCCCGCCTTGTAGAGATCGAACAAGGCCGAGTCGAAGGTCTTCATGCCTTGGTTCTTGGACTTTTCCATCACTTCTTTGATCTGCTCAGGCGACATGATCTGGTAGGCGATCTGCTTCACGGCGCCGGGCGGAAGGGGCTGGTTCGACATAGGCACGAGCTTGCCGCAGGCCTTCATGCTGGGGGCGCCCCGGCGGTCAGGAACAGGTCCGAGCCATCCTTATGGATCATGATGCGCAGCAGATCTTTGAAGCCCATGCGAGTGTCCTTTAAGCGAGTGAGAGTGTCAGTTTCAGAAGCGTCGTTCCGTATACCAGTTGACTTCGCGCGAAGTCCTTTCAATCTGCTTCCATACGTCGAGCGTAAGGGCGAATAGTGCCATACGCACAAGCACGCCGTTGTCGGTCTGGCGGAAGATCGCCAGATTGGGGTGCTGGTTCAGGTCGTTGTCAAGTTCGTTGGCATCCTCGCGCGAGTCGCGCGGCAGCGGGTGCATGATCACGGTGCGAGGCTGGCAGTAGCGCGTGTAGATCGCCTCATTGAGGCGGAAGCGGCCGCGATACACGTCGGCTTCCATCTTGGTGCTGAAGCGCTCTTCCTGGATACGGGTCAGGTACACCGTGTCGTTGCCCACCAGGCCCTGCTCCATGTCCTCGGTCTCGATGACCGTATGACCGTTGTTGCGCAGCTCCTCGACGATCTCGCCGGGCATGCGCAGCTCGGCGGGGGAGATCAGCGTGAAGGTGATGTTCGGGTAGAGCTGGATCAGCTGCGACAGCGAGTGCACCGTACGGCCGTGCTTCAAGTCACCCACCATGGCAATGCGCATCCCCTCGATGCCCTGGCCGTGGCTGCCCAGTTCCTTGCGGATGGTGTACAGGTCCAGCAGCGCCTGACTCGGGTGTTCATTCGGCCCATCGCCCGCATTGATCACGGGCACGCGACTGGAGCGGGCGAATTCGGCGACGGAGCCGGCCTGCGGGTGGCGCATCACGATGATGTCGTTGTAGCCGCTGATCACGCGCGCCGTGTCGTAAAGGGACTCGCCCTTGGAGATGGACGAGGTCTTGATGTCGGTGGTCTCGCGCACCTCGCCGCCCAGCAGATTGAAGGCGCAGCCGAAGCTCAGGCGGGTGCGGGTGCTGGGTTCGAAGAACATGTTGCCGAGGATGGCCCCATCGAGCACCTTGGTCATGCGCTCGCGATGCGCGTAGGGCACCATGCTGTCGGCGACATCGAAAAGGTGCTCCACGTCTGCGCGTTCGAACTGATTGACACTGAGAATGTGGGCGCCGGGAAAATGCATGGTCGGTGTAAGGCCTCGCGGGGTGGTGAGTCTGACTGGGCCCAGATACTACTACCATTGGCTGGAAGGAAGAAATCCGGTGCGCCGCAAATTCAGGGTAAGCTTGCCGGCCTGACAGGCAGACACGCCAGCGGCGCGAGCGAGGCAGCATGAGCAATTCCATCTACTGGCATGACTACGAGACCTTCGGGGCCAATGCGCGTCGCGATCGCGCGGCACAGTTCGCCGGGGTGCGCACGGACGAAGCGCTCAATGTCATCGGCGAGCCCCTGCAGCTGTACTGCCAGCCGGCGCCCGACTTTCTGCCACACCCCCAGTCCTGCCTGATCACTGGCATCACCCCGGCCATCGCGCAGGCGCGCGGCGTGCCGGAAAGCGAGTTCATCGCCCGCATCCTGGCCGAGTTCGCCTGGCCCCAGACCTGCGGGGCGGGCTACAACAGCCTGCGCTTCGATGACGAGTTGACGCGGCAGCTGCTCTACCGCAATTTTCACGATCCCTACGAGCGCGAGTGGAAGAACGGCAATTCGCGCTGGGACATCATCGACATGGTGCGCCTTTGCTGTGCACTGCGTCCCGAGGGGATCGTCTGGCCGCGGCGCGAGGACGGGGCGCCGTCCTTCCGGCTGGAAGAGCTGACGGCAGCCAACGGCATCGGTCACGCCAAAGCCCATGATGCCCTGGCCGATGTCCTGGCCACCATCGCGCTGGCCCGCCTGATCCGCGAGCGTCAGCCTCGGCTCTACGACTATGTCTATCAGCTGCGCGACAAGACGAAGGTGCTGGCCCAGCTGGATATCCTCAGCAAGAAGCCGGTGTTGCATGTCTCCTCCATGTACCCGGCGGCGCACGGGTCTCTGGCCCTGGTCGCCCCGCTGACGCGTCATCCCACCGACAAGAACGGCATCCTCGTGTTTGACCTGCGCCAGGACCCGGCGCAGTGGCTGCACCTGGATGTCGAGTCGCTCCGGCGGCGCTTGTTCACACGGCAGGAAGAGCTGGCCGAGGGCGAGTCGCGCATCGCGCTCAAGGTGCTGCATGTCAATCGCTGCCCCGTGGTCGCGCCGGCCACGCTGCTGGACGAGGCCACGGCGGCGCGCCTTGCCATCGACACCGCACAGGCCCGCGTCCACTGGCAGCGCCTTCTGGACAACCCCGAGGCCATCATGCGCGTCGCCAGTGCCTTCGATCGGCCGCTGGACGACGTCGATGGCGCTGCCGCGGACCCCGATTTCATGATCTACAGTGGCGGGTTCTTCGGCGCGGATGACAAGCGCACGCTGGCCCAGGTGCGTGCGGCCAGTCCGGCGGAGCTGGCCGTGTGGCATCCCGGGTTTCGTGATGAGCGCCTGGACGAGATGCTGTTTCGCTACCGCGCCCGCAACTTTCCGGCGTCCCTCACTCCGGATGAACAGGCGCGCTGGCAGCGTCACTGCCATGCCAGTCTGTTGCGCGAACCGCAGCAGCCGGGGCCTGGCGTGTGCTGGCGTGAGTTCGGGGAGATCCTCGCGCAACTGCGGGCGGATCCGGGCCACGCGGCGCACTTGCAGTTGCTGGAGGAACTCGCGCAGTATGCTCGCGATCTGCTTCCCCCTGAATTGCGTGGTACTCCCAGCCCATGAGCGATGACACTGTTGCGGCGCCTGCCGCCCCGGGCCCCTCGGCCTTCTCCAGCCTGCGCAAGGCCTTCGTGTTCATGCGCCCCTATCGCCGGCAGATGGCGCTGGCCACTCTCGCGCTGATCTTCACGGCGGCGGTGACGCTGGCCCTGGTGCAGTTCGTGCGGGTGATCGTCGATGTGGGTTTCGTGGCCGGCTCGACCCAGTCGCTCGGCCTGGCCATCGCCGGCTTCCTGGTGGTGGCGGTGATTCAGGCGCTGGGCACCTTTGCGCGCTTCTACTGGGTGTCGTGGCTGGGGGAGCGTGTCACGGCAGATATTCGCACGGCAGTCTTTTCCCACTTGATGACCCTGCATCCCGGCTATTTCGAGGAGAATCGCAGCGGCGAGATCCAGTCGCGCATCACCACCGACACCACCCTGCTGCAGACCGTCATCGGTTCCTCGGTGTCGGTGGCTCTGCGCAATCTTCTGATGATGATCGGTGGCACCCTGTTCCTGTTCATCACCAATCCTCGGCTGACCAGCATCGTCATGATCTGCATCCCGCTGGTGATCGGGCCGATCATGATCTTCGGTCGACGGGTGCGACAGCTCTCGCGCAGCAGCCAGGACGAGATCGCCAATGTGGGCGCCTATGTGGGCGAGAGCATCCAGCACATCAAGACGGTGCAGGCCTACACCCATCAGCGGGCCAACGAGAAGGCCTTCGCCGACCATGTGGAGTCTGCCTTCAACGTGGCGCTCGCGCGCATTCTGTCGCGTTCGGTGTTGATCACCATCGTCATCACCCTGGTGTTCGGCGCTGTCGCGGCCATGATCTGGGTCGGCGGGCAGGATGTCATCAGCGGGCGCATGTCGGCCGGCGAGCTGACCGCTTTCGTGGTCTATGCCGTGATCGTGGCCTCGGCCGTGGGGGCCATCAGTCAGGTGATAGGCGATCTGCAGCGCGCGGCAGGTGCCACCGAGCGCCTGATGGAGCTGCTGCATGCGCCCAGCGAGATTGTCTCGCCTGCGCAGCCGCGCGAATTCACCCTGCCGTTGCGCGGCGAGATCAGCGTCCAGGGCCTGCGCTTCTGTTACCCCTCGAGGCCTCAGACAGCTGCGCTGGACGGGCTGGAACTGCAGGTCGAGGCCGGCAGCAGCGTGGCCATCGTCGGCCCTTCCGGTGCCGGCAAGTCGACGCTGTTCGACCTGCTGCTGCGCTTCTACGATCCGCAACAGGGGCGCATCCTTGTCGATGGCATCGACATCCGCGAACTCGATCTGGAGAACCTGCGGCGTCAGTTCGCCATCGTCTCGCAGCAGCCGGCAATGTTCACCGGCAATGTGCGGGACAACATCCGCTATGGCCGCCCCGAGGCCACCGATGACGAGGTCGAGGCGGCGGCGCGGGCAGCCTATGCTGACGAATTCATCGAGCAATTGCCGCAGCGCTACGACAGCTTCCTGGGCGAGGCCGGCATCCGGCTGTCTGGCGGTCAGCGCCAGCGCCTGGCCATCGCCCGCGCCATCCTGCGCGATGCGCCGATCCTCTTGCTGGACGAGGCCACGAGTGCGCTGGATGCCGAGAGCGAGCGCAAGGTGCAGCTGGCTCTGGAAGGGCTCATGCGCAATCGCACCACCTTGATCATTGCGCATCGGCTTGCCACGGTGAAGAACGTCGACACGATCGTGGTGCTGGAAGCGGGCAGGGTGGTGGCGCAAGGCTCGCATCTGCAGCTGCTGGAGAGCAGCCCTCTCTACGCCAAGCTGGCCGCGCTGCAGTTTGCCGCCAGCGGGCAAACTGCGTAGAATCGCGCCCCGCGCCGGCACCAGGACGTGGCAGCGCCACCGCGCTGCCGGCAGCAGCCCCCCAAATCAAGAACAAGCAGGCTCATGGATCAGTTCCAGGACATCCGCCCCTACAATGACGAGGAAGTGCGTCCGGTCATCGATGCACTGCTCGACAATCCCGAGTTCATTCGCAGCATCGCCGGCTTCAGTTTTCCCCGGCTGTATCGCTTCTTCCCGGCACTCGTGTGTCTGCTGACCCGGAGGCGTTTGCGTACGCAGCTGCGCGACGTCAACGATGTGCGCAGCATGCAGGCGGTCATCGCGTTCTACATGGACCAGATGATCGAGAAGACCACGTCCTCGCTCACCCATACTGGGCTCGAAGGGCTGTCCAGGGACAAGGCCTATCTGTTCATCAGCAATCATCGCGACATCGCCATGGACCCGGCCTTCGTGAACTACATGTTGTTCCACGCCGGCTTCGACACCGTGCGCATCGCCATCGGCGACAATCTGCTGAAGCGACCGTTCGTCACCGACCTGATGCGCCTGAACAAGAGTTTCATCGTGCATCGCTCGCTGAAGGGGCGCGATCTGCTGAAGTCTTCGAAGCAGCTGTCCGAATACATTCACCACTGCATCGGCACGGGTCACAGCGTGTGGATCGCGCAGCGTGAAGGGCGCGCCAAGGACGGTCTGGATCGCACCGACACCGCGCTGCTGAAGATGCTGGCGCTGGCCCGGCGCGAGGACGGCTTCGCCGCGGCACTCAATGCGCTGCACCTCGTGCCCGTTTCGATCTCTTACGAGTTCGACCCCTGCGATCTGCTCAAGGCCGATGAGCTGCAGCAAAAGAGTGAACATGGCACCTTCCAGAAAACCGAGCAGAGCGACATTCACAGCATCGTCACCGGCATGATCGGCTACAAGGGGCGCGTCCATGTGAGCTTCGGCAAGCAGATCAGCCTGCAGAGTGACGATGCGGAGGAGGCAGCTGCCCTGGTGGACGAGCAGATCATTCGCAATTACCTGCTGCAGGCCACCAACCATCAGGCACTGCAGATGCTGCAGGATGAGAAGGCTGTGCCGGCGGACACGGATGCGGCTCGTCGCTTCGCCGCCCGCGTTGAGCAGGCCTCGCCCGCCATGCGGCCGTTCTTGCTGCAGATGTATGCCAACCCGGTGCTGAGCAAGAAACCTAAGGACAGTGTGGCAAGTTTTTCGAGTTTATAGTGCGATAGCTGCGGTCCTACTGATGCTAACTGCCAGGGGTTTTCTCGAATCGGTATTACTCTGCAAGCGCACGCAGAATTTGCCTCGGTTAATCTCAAGGTCCCGCGAAGTTTCATCGCAGTCGCCTGATGTATTGCCGACTGGACAGGGCAGAGTCTGTTTTCTCACCTAAGCCCTATTGGAATCCCCACCTGCTTTCGACTATCATCCGCCCCGGCTTGCGCAGACGGGGAAAATGCCCGGATTTGCAGGCCTTCAGATCGGATCGGAGTGTAGCTCAGCCTGGTAGAGTGCTACGTTCGGGACGTAGAAGCCGGAGGTTCGAATCCTCTCACTCCGACCAATTCTGAATCCTTCCAGCGCCACCCCTGCGGGTGTAGTTCAATGGTAGAACGAGAGCTTCCCAAGCTTTAGACGTGGGTTCGATTCCCATCACCCGCTCCAGTTCCCCAGCACGCATTCCCGCCTCTCAGCGCGCCGTGCACAGTCCCTGAAACAAGTCGAAATAGGTCGGAAACGTCTTCGAGGTGCAGCCCGGGTCGTTGATGGTGATCGCGCTCTCGCCGAAGGCGGCCAGCGAGAAACACATGGCCATGCGGTGGTCGTCGTAGGTGTCGATGGCCGCGCTGCGAATGTGCGCGGGCGGGGTGATCACGATGTAGTCGGCGCCTTCTTCCACGCTGGCGCCGACCTTGCGCAGCTCGGTGGCCACGGCGCTCAGGCGATCGGTTTCCTTCACGCGCCAGTTGGCGATGTTGCGGATGGCCGTGCTGCCCTGCGCGAACAGGGCGGTGGTGGCAATCGTCATGGCCGCGTCGGGGATGTGGTTGAGGTCGACGTCCACGCCGCGCAGCGTGCCGCGGCTGACCTCGATCCAGTTTTCGCTCCAGGTGACCTGGGCGCCCATCTGCTCCAGCACTTCGGCGAAGCGGGCATCGCCCTGCACGCTGGCACTGCCGGTGCCGTGCACGCGCACGGTCCCGCCGGCAATGGCGGCGGCCGCCAGGAAATACGAGGCCGACGAGGCATCGCCTTCCACCATGATGTCGCCCGGGGCCACGTAGCGTTGCCCGCTGCGGATCACGAAGCGCTGGTAGTCATGGTTCTCCACCTGCACGCCGAACTTCGCCATCACGTCCAGCGTGATCAGGATGTAGGGTTTGGAGACGAGTTCGCCTTCCACCAGGATCTCGAGATCGCCGGCGCAGAATGGAGCCGCCATCAACATGCCGGTGAGGAACTGGCTGGAGATCTCGCCCTTGATGCGCACCTGGCCGCCCTGCAGGCCGGCCGCATGCAGGCGCAGGGGCGGGTAGCCCGCCGTGCCGAGATAATCGATCTGTGCGCCGGCGGCGCGCAGGCAGTCCACCAGATCGCCGATGGGCCGCTCGTACATGCGCGGTTCGCCTGTCAGCGTGAACTCGCCCTGGCCGGCGCACAGCATGGCGCACAGCGGGCGCATGGCGGTGCCGGCATTGCCCAGGAACAGCGTCAAGGCCTCGGCGCTACCCAGCGGGCCGCCACGACCGATGACGGTGCAGCGCGACTTGTCGGCGCTCAGGCTCAGGGGCACGCCCAGGGCGCGCAGGGCGGTGAGCATGTGCCGCACATCGTCACTGTCCAGCAGATTGCTGATGCGCGTCTCGCCGCTGGCCACGGCGGCCAGCAGCAGGATGCGATTCGACAGGCTCTTGGAGCCGGGCAGGGTGACTTCGCCGTCGATACGGCGAAGGGGAGGCAGGGTCAGCGCGTTCATGGGTTCCTGGCGTCGAGAAGGGTCAGAGTCGGGCTCGGGCTTTCGCCATGCGGGCCTCGAAGGTGCTGCGCACGCTGGCATCCAGCGGGCCGAGACACAGCAGCTGCATGTCCAGATCAGCCACCAGCTGGGCGGGACTCTTGCCACTGCCCTTGCCGAAGCTGCTCTTGAGCTGCTGCAACTGCACCTGCAGACGCAGGGCGCGGTCGGCATCCGGGGAATCGATGCCGGCATGGATCTCGGCCGAGATGCACAGTTCGCGCGCCTTGTCCTCGTTGTCGCGTGCATGGCGCTTGAGCACCTTGGCATCGACGCCGTGGGTGAGGGCGTGGAAACGCTGCTCCAGGGCCTGATCCTGCAACACATCGGCTAGTTTGCCGAACTCCTGCCATTGCTCGCTCAGGGCCTCGACGTCGTCCAGCGCCTTGCCGGCCATGGCGGCCTGTTCCAGCGTGTGACAGAAGTCGGCCTTGGCGCGGGCCTGGCCGATCAGCTGCAGGCTCTTCTTGTCCGGTGCAGCCTTGAGCTTGCTCTCGTAGAGCACGCAGAGCTTGTCGAACTGCTCCTGCAGCGGCCGCTTCTCGTGCTTGAGATCGGCCGTCAGCGAGGCGCGGAAGGCGTCTTTCAGCTCGGTGAAAGCGCGACGCGACTGTAAAAGTTCTTCTCCAGAAAGCGTCGTCAACTGTCTGATCTTGCTCAGAATATCCTTGCTTGCGGCCACGGCCGGACTGGGGATGTTGCGCGGCTTGTCGCCAGAGCGTTCCGCCGGCTTGCCGGCCGGTTTGCGCTCGGCGGCGGGACGTGTGGCGGGCTCCTTCTCGCGCTTGTTGAAGAGCTTGTCGCAGGCGGCGCGGAAGGCATTCCAGTGATTGCGGTCGTCCTTGAAGGGCGAAGGGCCGAGCGTCTTCCACTGGGCCTGCAGCTTGCGGGCTTCGGCCAGGGCTTCGGCGATGTTCTCCTGCGCATCCAGCGCCTCAGCCTGCGCGATCAGCGCGAGCTTGGCGCTGGCGTTGGCCTGCAGGGCCTTGCGCTTGAACTGGCGCACGGCGTTCAGGGCATTGTTGAAGCGCTTCTGCAGCTTCTTGATCTTGGCCTGCTCAACCGGGGCGTAGAGCTTCCAGTCGTCCAGCGCCTTGGACTCGAGCTTGTTCAGGTTGGCGACATTCAAGGTCTCGGCCGTCAGTGTGGGCAGTAGCTCCTCGAGCTGGGCGCAGATCTTGTTGCGCTCCTCCAGGTTGCTATGCAGCTTGGCCTTGCGCTCCTTGAAGTATTCCTTGCATGGCTCGAAGGCCTTGTGCGACAGCTCGTTGAACTGCGTCCACAGCGGGTCGTTCTGAATGCTGTGATGCAAAGCCTTCCATTCGTCCTGCAATGCCTTGATTTTCTTTGCTTTTTCGGCGGCGTGCAGGCCGTCTTCGGTGAGTGCCTGCATCTGCGCGATCAGCTCGAGCTTCTTCTGCGTGGCGGCGAAGTTCTTCCAGTCGATCAGCTCGGTGATGCGCGGCTTGTAGGGCGCGAGCATGTCCTGCAGCTGACGGCGCAGGGCGTCGTCGGCGTTCTTGATGGCGCCTTGCACCTTGTCCCACATGCGCTGAGCGTCGTTCACCTGCCCCTGCTCGATGTGCTGCTCCATGGCGGCGATGTGCGCGACGGAGTCCTGGTGCAGCTTGGCCAGATAGGCCGCGTTGCGCTCCAGCAGCTTCTGCGCCTGGGCCTCGAGGGCGAGGCACTGGGTGTAGAGCTCGCTCACCGGCAGGGTCGCGGGCCAGGCATCCTTCTGAAACAGTTTTTCGAGACGCTTGCGCACGCCGGCCAGCAGGGCTGTGCGCTTGGCGGTGAGGGCGTCGAGTTCGGTCTTGAGCGCGTCGAGATCGGCCTGCTTGGCTTCCAGGGCGTGGAAGGCCTGCAGATTGCGGCCAAGGGTGTCGACCAGTGTCTGGGCGCGGGCCTGCAGGTCGGCGTCCAGCGCAGTGGCAGTCTGCGCGAGCAGGGCCTGCAAGGCGTGCTGATGATGTTCCAACGCGCCGATCTGCTCGGCATTCACTGGTGCCGCAAGGCTGGCGAGAACGGCATCGGCCGCGTCACAGGCGGCGCTCAGGTCGGCATCGCTGCGTGCAGCCAGCGCCTCTTGCTGGCGCTGGGCGGCGTGTTCGGCGATGCGCTCGCGCAGACTGGCGCAGGCCGCCTCGAAGCGCGCCTGCAGGGCGGCGTCGGTGGCGTGGGCCACGTCCTGCCACTGCGAGAGCTTGTAATCGAGCTGGGCCTGGCTGAGTGCGCCGATCACCTTGCCGGCGAGGGTTTCCACCGCTTCGCACAGGCTCAGGGCCTGCGCCTCGTCGGCAGCCTGTTGCGCCCGGGCTTCATGGGCTGCCTGCAAGTGTTCCTTGCAGTACTTCAGCACGGCCTTGTCCTTGTGCTTGACCAGTTCGGCGAGTTGCTCCAGCACGGCGAGGTCCTGCAGATGGCGCGCAGCGGCCAGGCGGACGGTGTGATTGTTGGAGTGGGCGGCGATATCGAGCAGGCCCTTGTCGTCCAGTGCGAATGCCTGCAGCAGATGGCCGAGGGTGGCCAGACCGGTTTCGTCACAGCCGCAGTCGTGCAGGATGGCCAGCAGCAGGGGCTTTTCCGTCAGGCCTCGCATCAGCTCGATGCGCGTGGCGGCCTCCAGCGGGCCGGGCGCGGCGCCAGAGAGGACGCGGCAGTACTGCACCAGGGCGGCGTGCTGGATGTCGGCATCGGCATCGGCATCGATGCGCAGCGCCTCGAGATCCTCCAGGCTCACCACATGGGCAATGGCCGCCAGACGCACGGCGCGGTCCGGGTCCTTGCGGGCCAGCTGTGCCAGAATGGCGGAGGCTTCAGCGGCATCGGGCTGGTCGGCAGTGCCGGGGTGCTGCAGGTCGGCAATGGCTTTCAGACGTACGGAGGGGTCTTTGTCCTGCCATTTCTTGCTCTGTAAAAACGTCTGAAAAATCATTGTCGTCTTTGTCTCTTGAGGGTTCATGGCGGGCAACTGCAGAAGTACCGCTTCGCGCTGCCGGGGCTGGCGCGCAGGTGCCGCTGGAATGGCGCTTGCTGTGGAAGGTGGATGTCTCCAGTGCCGGCGTGGCGCGTCGCAGGTGGCGCGGCGAGCAATGCCGGGGTTTCGAAGTGCGGCCATTCTAGCAGAAGTTTTTTCGGCGCCGATAGCCGCGCCGGCCCGATATCTGCGGGCTCCAGGCAGCCGGACGGACGGTGCTATACTCGCTTCGCAGCCACCCGCGGCAAGGCCTCGTGAAGCCCATCCATTCCGTCACGCGCCCTCATCATCATGCTCCCGGACGAAGTCAAGAACGCCATTCAGAGCGCCTATCGGCAGTTGCTGGAAAGCAAGGGGCTGCGGCCACGCTATGGTCAGCGTCTGATGATCGCCGAGATCGCTCGGGCTCTGTCAGGCATCGGCGCTGTGCAGCAGACGGACGACAACGACGCGCAGCAAGGCGATGCGCCAGAGGACAGCGGGCCGATCTGCGTCATCGAGGCCGGCACCGGCACCGGCAAGACGCTGGCCTATGTGCTGGGCACGCTGCCGGTGGCGAAACACTTCAAGAAGAAGGTGGTGCTGGCCACGGCCACGGTGGCCCTGCAGGAACAGGTCACCCTGAAGGATCTGCCCGACATCCTGCGGCACAGTGACCTGGAATTCTCCTTCACCCTGGCCAAGGGCCGCGGTCGCTATCTGTGCCTGTCCCGCCTCGACCTTCTGCTGCAAGGCAATGCCAGCCTGGATGCCATGGCGGACCTCTACGGCGAGGTGCTGACGCCGCCCAATGCCCACAGCCAGGCGCTCTACGAGCGAATGTTCCGCAAGATCAACGCCGGCGAGTGGCAGGGCGATCGGGATGACTGGGAAGATATGCTCTCCGACCAGGACTGGACGCCCGTCACCGTCGACAACGGCCAGTGCATCGGGCAGAAGTGCTCGAACTTCAGCAACTGCTGTTTCTACCGTGCCCGTGACGAAGTGCAGAAGGCCGACTGTGTGGTGGCCAACCACGACCTGGTGCTGGCCGATCTGGCGCTGGGCGGCGGGGTGATCCTGCCGGCGCCCCAGGACACGATCTACATTTTCGACGAAGCCCACCATCTGCCGCTCAAGAGCAACAACCACTTTGCCTGCTTCACGCGGCTCAAGGGCAGCCTGAGCAATCTGGAGCAGTGGCGCAAGACGCTGGTCAAGCTGCAGGCCGACCCGTTGCTGGAGGAAAAGCGCACGCTGCAGCGCGAACTGCCCGCCCTGGAAAATCTCATGAGCATGGCCGAACTGCGGATCAACGAAGTCTGGCCCTTGTGCGAGCAGCTGCTGCAGCAGGCGCCGCTCGAGCGCCAGGGCGAGCAGGCGCAGCAGTTCGCCTTCCCGCTGGGCGTGATTCCGCCCTCGCTGCAGACCCTGGCCGACGCGCTCGACGCCCTCTACACCCAGCTGGGCACGGTGCTGCAGGACGTGGCCACGGAGCTGAAGGGCAGCATCGAGGCCGGTCAGTCGCTGGCCACGCGGCAGCGGGCCGAGTACTGGTTCCCGCTGCTGGGCAGCATGGTGGCGCGCGCCGGTGCGGCGCAGAAACTCTGGCACAGCTTTGCCCGCACCGACCCGACCGGCACTGCCCCCTGGGCGCGCTGGCTCGGTCTGCAGGATCTAGGAAGCACGCCGGACATCAGCCTGTCCTGCAGCCCGGTGCTGGCCGCCACCACGCTGCAGGACAAGCTCTGGCGTCTGTGCGCCGGTGCGGTGCTGACCTCGGCCACGCTGTCGGCACTGGGGCGCTTCGACGTGCTGCAGATGCGTGCCGGACTGCCCGAGCGCACCGTCTATCACCGTATCGCCAGCCCCTTCGACTATGCGAACGCGGCCAGCTTCGTGGTGCCGAAACTGCACTGCGATCCGGGCAATGCGCAGCAGCACACGGAAGCCATCATTCGACTGTTGCCGCGCGTGCTGGATCGACGCGAGGCTGCGCTGATGCTGTTCAGTTCACGCCGTCAGATGCAGGACGTGCTGGAAGGGCTGTCGAAGGACTGGCGGGAGATCATCCTGTGTCAGGACGACTACCAGAAGGCGCAGCTGCTGAAGTTTCATCGACAGCGCGTGGATCAGGGCGAGCCGAGCATCATCTTCGGTCTCGCAAGTTTCGCGGAAGGGGTTGATCTTCCAGGGAAATACTGTGAACACGTGCTGATCGCCAAGATCCCGTTCGCGGTGCCGAACGATCCGATCGAGGCCACCCTGGCGCAGTGGATCGAGCAGCGCGGGGGCAATCCCTTCATGAGTCTGGCCGTGCCGGAAGCGGCGTTCAAGCTGGTGCAGGCGGCCGGGCGCCTGCTGCGCAGCGAGACGGATACAGGGCGCATCACCCTGTTCGACGAGCGTATCGTCAGCAAGTTCTACGGAGCGGCGATCTTCGACTCGCTGCCGCCCTACCGCCGCGAGATTTTCCCCGCCGCGTTGCTCAGTGACGACCGTAAGTGACGCCGTTCCTGCGGTCGATGGCATAGCCGACGCCCGCGCCGATCAGGGCGCAGATCACCAGCACCACGGCCAGATTGTCCATCAGGGCACCCAGGCCCAGGCCGATGAACACCCCGCCTGCCGCACACATGGGCAGCAGGCTGGTCGCTTTGACTTTCTTGTTCTTTCGGGACATGTCGTTCTCTCGCTTGCAGAGGATGGCGTCAATTGCCGGGCTGCGGCAGGGCATTGACCTGCCGCAGGTCGAAAATCATGGTGGCCGTGGTGGGCGTGGCGGCTGTGGTGTCACCGCGCAGGACGGCAGCCTGATCGATGCGATCCACCACCTCCATACCCTCCACCACACGGCCGATGATCGTGGCGCGTCCGGCCAGCCAGGGGGCATCCACCAGGGTGATGAAGAACTCGGCGGCATTGGCCCCGGGGCCATCACTCGCCATCGCCACGCTGCCGCGCAGCGGCGGCTTCGACTCCAGCCGCTCGTTATAGCGATAGCCCAGGTTCTCATAGGCCTGACGCAGGGTCATGGCGCGCAGCGCATCGTGTATCTCGAACTGCCTCGCCTCCACAGCCTCGGGGCTGCTGATGCCCAGGCGGCGGTACAGCGGCACCAGGATCTCGCGCTCGAAGTCCTCGCGGCTGGCCAG
>JACCDP010672434.1_pt1 | contig 67858 bp, 64 predicted proteins | sample 7445841 | NCBI WGS metagenome assembly JACCDP01 (sample SAMN15323441, study PRJNA562643) | freshwater metagenome | isolation source: river surface water | place: USA:Blue River Watershed | collected 2017-08-17 | reverse complement strand
GGATAGGGTTCTAGATTTCCACCCAACTCCATGATGTAGAAGATGGTGGATTCTCGGTCTTCGCCCAAAATCTCGAATTCGGCTACGATTTCATTCTGTATGTCTGCGATCGTGCTCATTTATTCTTTAGGCTAGCAATTTTTGTGACCGCTTTGGCAAATTCTTCTACTTCTGCTCGGCTATTGTAGACGGCAAAAGAAGCGCGAACAGTGCCTTCGATTCCCAATCTTCGCATCAAGGGCTGGGTGCAATGGTGTCCAGTACGCACAGCAATGCCTTTGGCATCCAACAGTTGCCCCACATCAAAGGGGTGCATGGATTGAATATTGAAGGAGAAGACGGCTATTTTTTCAGCAGCAGTACCCACTGGGATCACTCCTTTTACATCCTGAAGTAATTCTACCGCATACTTCAGTAAGTCATGCTCATGACGATGAATGTTTGCCTTGCCTGTAGACCTGATGAAATCTAAGGCAGACTTAAATGCAATCACTTCAGCAATACTTGGAGTACCCGCTTCAAATTTGAAGGGGATGGTGTTGTAGGTGGTTTTTTCAAAGGTTACTTCTCGAATCATTTCTCCACCTCCAAGGAAGGGAGGCATGGCTTCCAAAAGTTCCCGTTTGCCATACAATACCCCAAGTCCCGTAGGGCCATAGAGTTTGTGTGCGGAGAAAACAAGAAAATCACAATCGAGAGCCTGTACATCCACGTCCAAATGGGAGGTGGATTGTGCTCCATCCAACAAAACCTTTGCTCCTACGGCATGTGCCGCATCGATCATTCGATTTACTGGGTTGATGGTGCCCAAGGCATTGGAGGCATGTACCACACTGACCAACTTGGTTTTTGGACTCAAGAGTTTTTCAAACTCTTCCCATACCAGTTCCCCAGCATCCGTAATTGGGATAACTCGAAGGACAGCTCCATTTTGCTCGCAGAGCATCTGCCAAGGCACAATGTTGCTGTGATGCTCTAGGGTAGAAATGATAATTTCATCACCCTTTTGAATGAATGTAGACCCGAAGGTTTTGGCTACCAAGTTGATACTTTCGGTAGTGCCTCGGGTAAAAATGATCTCTGCGGATTCTCTGGCCCCGATAAATGCGCGTACGCTTTCGCGGGTCTCCTCAAACTGTTGTGTAGCACGATCCGCAAGGGTGTGCGCGCCTCGGTGAATGTTGGAGTTGTCTACTTCGTAATAATGCTGAATGGCCTCCAGTACCGCTTTTGGCTTTTGCGTAGTCGCGGCATTGTCAAAATAAATCAAGGGATTTCCGTTTACCTCTTGATGAAGTATGGGAAATTGACTCCTGATGGAATTGACTGCGATGGCCATGGATTAGAATTTACTTCCGAGTCGTTCTTGGATTTGCGCTACGATGAAATTACGGAGGGAATCTACTTCGATTTTGTCCAAAACTTCACCCGCAAATGCATAGAGCAGCAAGCCTTTTGCGGTTGTTTTGTCAATGCCTCGGGCTTGAAGATAGAATTGGGCCTCTTCGTCCAATTGTCCAACGGTACACCCGTGGGAGCATTTTACGTCATCTGCCCAAATCTCAAGTTGAGGTTTGGTATTGATGATGGCATCTTCCGAAAGGAGGATGTTGTTGTTTTGCTGGAAGGCATTCGTCTTTTGTGCGATTTGGCGAACGAAAATTTTACCGTTAAATACGCCACGGCTTTGATCCGCAAGAATGCCTTTGTAGAGTTCATTGGATTCCGCATGCGGAATAGTATGGTCTACATTGGTGTGGTTGTCGACATGGGTTTTGCCGTTTAGCAAGTAGATGCCATACATGTTGCCCACAGAATTGCTTCCCAATAGATTGAGCGTCAGGTTATTTCGAACCATGTCACCCGAAAGGGTGATTTGGGTAGAAGTAAACTGAGAATCTTTTTGGATATCCGTCACCAAGTTGCTCACCTCGATCACTTGGTTGTGCTCTTGTTGGAGATTATGGTAAGTTAGGTCAGCATTGATCCCCCCTTTGATTTCCACCACCTTATTCACAAAGTAGGGGGCATCATCCAAGGAAATAGGGTAATCAATGAAGGTTGCTTTAGAAAAATCACCTGCTTCGATCCAAATACGTGGAGAAATCACTTGTCCTCCCTGTGCTTGGTGAAACTGGAGCAATAAAATTGGTGTGTCAACCTCCTTATTTTTCTCAAGGGCAAGGTGAAGACCATCCGAGAAAGTAGCCTGGTTTAAGGCCACAAAGGAATCTTTGTCCGCTTTGGCAATACTTCCCAGCGGGGTAGCTTCATTTTCAGAAAGTAGACGCACTGAAATACCATCCACAGAAGTGGAAAGTTCTGGCAAATACTGTCCATTGGAAAAAACCAAAACTGCTCCTTCAAAACCAGCAAATACAGCGGATTTTACCTGTTCAGCGTTAATTTTTACCGGTTTTGCTGGAGAAAAATCAGTTAGGCTGGTCTCCAATTTCTTCGCAATCGGAGTAAACTTATATTCTTCGGCTTTCAGAGCAGGCAATCCTTGCGCATAAAAACTCTCTTTGCCCAATTGGCGCAAAGAAGCATAGGTCGCGGGTGCCGCTTCAAAAAGACCAAGAACGAATTCTTGTTGGGTCAAGGTACTCATGGGTGTTGCGGTTGGGATCAGACAGTGGCAGTAGAATCAACTTCTTCTTTGATCCAATCGTAGCCTTTTTCTTCTAGTTCTAGAGCGAGTTCTTTGGTACCGGACTTTACGATTCTTCCTTTGTACAGTACATGCACAAAATCAGGAACGATGTAATCCAGCAATCGCTGGTAGTGAGTCACCACGATGGTGGCCGTCTTTTCAGACTTCAATTTGTTGACACCATTGGATACGATTCGAAGCGCATCGATGTCAAGGCCAGAGTCAGTTTCATCCAAAATGGAAAGCACTGGCTCAAGCATTGCCATTTGGAAGATTTCATTTCGCTTTTTTTCTCCTCCTGAGAAGCCCTCATTCAAGGATCTGCTCAATAATTTCTGGTCAATTTCTACCAAGGCCATTTTTTCCTTCATCAAGGAAAGAAACTTGACCGCGTCCAAAGGTTCTTGACCCCTGTATTCGCGAACTTGGTTGAGTGCGGTTCTTAAGAAATTGGTGGTGGATACCCCCGGGATTTCGATGGGATACTGAAATGCCAAAAACACGCCTTCTCGCGCACGGTCTTCAGGAGAGAGTTCAAGAAGTTCTTTTCCTTGAAAGATTACTTCTCCTTCAGTCACTTCATATTCTTCTCGTCCCGCAAGTACGGAGGCTAGGGTAGATTTACCTGAGCCATTGGGACCCATGATGGCATGTACTTCACCTGCTTTTACTTCCAGGTTGATTCCTCTAAGGATCGGAGTGCCTTCAATGGAGGCATGTAGATTTTTAATAGATAGCATGAGCTAGTTTTTCTTAGGTAAGCATTTGATTATCGATTGGATTAACCAACCGAACCCTCAAGGGTAAGTGCTAATAATTTTTGAGCTTCCACCGCAAATTCCATCGGAAGTTGGTTCAGTACTTCTTTGGCGTAACCATTGACAATCAAGGCTACTGCATCTTCAGTCGCAATTCCGCGCTGGTTGCAATAGAAGATCTGATCCTCACCGATTTTAGAGGTAGTTGCCTCATGTTCCACTTTAGCAGAAGGATTGGCAATGTCGATGTATGGGAAGGTGTGTGCTCCACAGTGGTTGCCCATCAGGAGAGAGTCGCATTGGGAGAAATTGCGGGCATTGTGTGCACGCTTCATCACCTGAACTTGGCCTCGGTAGGAGTTTTGTGATTTTCCTGCGGAGATTCCTTTGGATACAATTCTTGACTTGGTGTTTTTACCGATGTGGATCATTTTAGTTCCCGTATCGGCTTGCTGGAAGTTGTTTGTAACGGCTACAGAATAGAATTCTCCAATGGAATAATCTCCCTTTAGAATGCAGGAAGGGTATTTCCAGGTGACTGCCGAACCCGTTTCCACCTGAGTCCAAGAAATCTTGGAATGGTCTCCCGCGCAAATTCCTCTCTTGGTTACGAAATTGAAAATACCTCCTTTTCCGTCTTTATCCCCTGGAAACCAGTTCTGAACGGTAGAGTACTTCACTTCTGCATGAGCGCCGGCGTAGATTTCTACCACAGCAGCATGCAATTGGTTTTCATCTCGCTGAGGGGCAGTACAGCCTTCCAAGTAGGATACATAAGAAGAATCATCTGCCACGATCAAGGTCCGTTCAAACTGACCGGTATTGGCAGCGTTGATTCGGAAATAGGTAGACAATTCCATGGGGCAGCGTACTCCTTTGGGAATGTAGCAAAAAGAGCCATCAGAGAAAACGGCAGCATTTAACGCAGCATAGTAGTTGTCGGTCATGGGAACTACTGAACCCAAGTATTTTTGAATCAATTCAGGATGCTCTTTTACTGCTTCGCTGAAGGAGCAAAAAATGATTCCAAGTTTACCTAGAGTTTCTTTAAAGGTAGTCGCAACAGATACGGAGTCAAGCACTACATCAATCGCAATCCCTTGAAGCCTTTTTTGTTCATTGAGAGAGATTCCCAGTCTTTCATAGATGGCAATCAATTCAGGGTCAACTTCATTGATGTTTTTTGGCTTTTTACTTTGCTTGGGAGCAGAGTAGTAGCGCAAAGCCTGCAAATCCATCTTTGCATATTGGACATTGGCCCATTCTGGCTCACTCATCGCTTGCCAAGTTTTGTATGCCTTTAGTCTCCATTCCAGCAGCCAGGTTGGCTCCTCTTTTTTGGTAGAGATCCAACGAATAATATCTTCATTTAAGCCCAGTGGGGCCTCATCAGTTTCGAAATTAACAGACCATCCATGCTCGTATTCCTTGGAGTTCAGGTCTTCTAAAATCTGATTGTCTTTGCTCATGAACTGAGTTGTTTAGACTAATTATAGTTTGGTCGCAAAAGTACAACATTCAAACAAAAAAATATGTTCGTTGGTCCATTAAAAATCCACCATGGCTCATAGTATTTTTTTGTTAATCGATTTCAACCTATTGATAAGCAGTTGAATATGTGCAAAAAAAAATGTGAAGTTTTTTCTTCACATTTTCTTGTAGAAATAACGGCTTTCGATTTCTTATTTATCTAGATTTAATCTAAATAGATTTATTTCTCCTTGTCAAAAAACTGGATAGGTCGGTTGATGCTTTCTTCCAGCACGATGAGTGTCTCTGTACGATCGATGCCATCCACTTTCTGGATTTTGTCTAGCACAAGTCGAAGGTGATTCGTGTCTCTGCAGATGATTTTGGCGAAAATAGAGTAGTTGCCCGTGGTATAGTAAGCACTAACAACTTCGGCAATGCCTTTCAATTTCTCAATAACCGTATCGTACAAGGAACTCTTTTCCAAGTAGATCCCCAAGAAAGCAGAGATATCATAGCCTAGTTTGGAGAAATCAATATTTAACGTGGCGCTTTTTACCACGCCCATGTCCTCCAATTTCTTCATTCGAACATGGACTGTACCTGAGGAAACGAATACTTTTTTTGCTATTTCCGTGTATGGCGTCTTCGCATCTTCATTGAGTAAAGAAATAATCTTTAGATCAACATTATCGATATCTAAAATTTTGTCCATTTTTCGGGGTGTGATTTAAATGATTTTTAATAAAGAACGTCTAAAATTATTGATTGTTTAAAATATTACAAAATTATTTTTTCAATTTGCAATTTTGTGCAAAATCTATTTCCTTTGGGATTCCATTCTAAAGCCAAATTTAATTTCGGGAATTTGAATTACTAATTCAAAAAATAATAGTCCAACTGAATTAGGCCGAAGAATTGAAATTGAAAAAGAACTTTTAATCTCTAAAGTTATATTTGGGTTTATATTCTGAAAAGGGTCTTGTCTATGACGAGACCTTTTTGTTTTTAGAGGTTTTTGCAACCATTTTTTTTTGAGCGGCAAGCAATTCTCTCGTACTCTTCCTTATTTTTCGCTAGTCAACGACCCTGCCCATGAAAAAACAACTCGTCTTTTTACCCGCTCTGTTCCTTTCAACTGTGCTTGTAGCGCAGGTAAGGCCTTTTGTGCCCGAACCAGTATTTCCAGAGAGAAACACCAAAAGCAAACACTACCTCGTTTCCGGTGAACGTCACGGCACTTCTTTTTTCAAGAAGTTTGAATTTCCAGAAGTTGAGTATCGTCCAGGTACGGTCCTTGACTTTAACAAATACCACACCGTCGATGTGATGTACCATTGGTACGAGACCTGGGCTCAGCAGTATCCCGATTTGGTGGATCTTTACGTAGTTGAAAAATCATTTGAAGGAAGGCCCATTTACCAAATGACGCTGACCAATAAAAAAACAGGCAAGGATACCGATAAGCCGGCGGCTTATTTTGAAGGCGGACGTCATTCAGGTGAAATCACTTCCAGTGAATCCATCTTGTGGTTGACCCAGCACCTGTTGGAGACTTATGGCAAGGATCCTGAAATCACGGCACTGTTGGATTCCAAGGTGATCTACCTACGTCCTCAGAATAATCCAGATGGATCCAACATGTACTTGTATACCGCACAGCGCAATCGAAGTACCGTAAAGCCGCAGGATACGGATCGAGACGGAATGTTGGATGAAGATCCGGAGGAAGATTTGGATGGTGATGGCATTCTTTACCAGGTACGTAAAAAGGCAATCACTCCAGAAGAAAAAGAAAAGGCAAACTACATTCTCGATCCTCGAGATCCCAAAGGGCGTTTGATGAAGCAAACTTTCCCAGGTAAAGGAGAATACCTAATGTATAGCGAAGGGATAGATAACGATGGAGATGGGCGATACAACGAAGATGGAATTGGAGGCTTGGATCTTCACCGCAACTATCCTGAAAACTGGAGACCTAATACTGGTGGAGACCTTACAGGCAGGGGATACACCCAGTTTGGCGCAGGAGAGTACCCACTCAGCGAAATTGAATCCAGAGCCACCGTGTTGTGGATGATGAGTCACCCCAATATTTCGGTGGTGAACTCCATGGATACTCGGGTACCCATGCACCTTCGTCCACCTTCCACTTCCAAAAGTGAGGAACGTATGTATCCTCAGGATTTGGCGATTTACAAGGAGATGGATCAGTTAGGACTTTCCTTCACGGCCTATCCTTGGGCTGGCGATGTCTACGAAACTTACGCCACACGCTACAAGGTCAATTCTATGACGGGTGATCCACTCAAACCAGAACCACTTTTCGGTCACGGCCCAGACTTCGGCTACTTTTACTATGGCAGCATTTGGTACGGGGATGAGCTCTGGAACAATGGAGCCATGAAAGATTACGACAACGACGGCATCTACGACGATTACGACGGATTGATGTGGGATGACGAAGCCAATGGAAGTAAAGGTTTCAAGGTTTGGACAGCCTTTACCCATCCTGAACTGGGACAAGTAGAATTGGGTGGTTTTCATCCCAAATTCTTTGGACAAAATGGTCCTCCTTGGCAGTTGGAAAGTTGGGCGAAGAAACAAGCACTCTTCAACCTTGCCATGGCAAAAAGACTCCCTCAGCTCACAGTCAATGACTTGAAAGTGAAAAAACTAACCGCAGGAGAATACCAGGTGACCCTAACCTGGACCAATTCCGGTAAGTTACCTGTGGCTTTGGAGCAAGCGAAACTTGTGAAAATTGTGCAAGAGGATCGCATATCCTTGGATTTTGACAAGGACTTGCTGAAAGGAGATCAAGACGCTACTGTTCGCATCGTTACGCCGAGCCTGTACGACAAAACCATCTATGCGGGCTACACCGGAGTAGGAGAGAAGAAGACCGCCACTTTTGTAGTCAAAGTGAAGGGTGATACCCCTGTCAAAGGAAAAATCAAACTGTCCTCCACGCGAGGAGGATTTATCGAAAAAGAATTTACGTTATCCAATTAAACTCTAGCATGAGAAATTTACGAAGTGCATTCGGATGGGTGTTTACCCTTCTGCTTATCTCCCAATCCCTGTTTGCCCAGCAAAAACGATCCCTAACCCATGCCGATTACGACGGTTGGGAGAGCCTTTCTTCAGATAAAATCACCAAGAATGGACTCTTTGTGGGTTACCAGATTTCCCCTCAAGATGGGGATGGAAGATTGGAAATTTTCCCTTTTAAAACTCCCACTAAAAAGACAATGATCCCTCGTGGAACTGGATTCTTATTCACCCCAGACGATGCCTTCGCAGTAGGGAGAATTGTCGCTCAAAAAGATTCCGTTCGGGCACTTAAACTAAAAAAGAAGAAGGGGGATGACCTCCCAAAGGATAGTTTATTTATCCTCCAGCTGGCAACAGGAAAGTTGGAAAAAATCGCTCGCGTAAAGTCTTTTGCAACCCCAACCGAGAAAGGGAGCTGGATTGCCATCCACCTAGAAAAGGAACTTGCCAAGAAGGAGGATCCCAAAGAGAAGACCAGTTCCGATTCGACCAAGAAGGCTGAAAAACCTAAAAAGACAGATGGAACCAAATTGATAGTTAGAACTCTCGATGGAACAAAAACTTGGGATATCGAACGCGTAAAGTCATTTAGTTTCTCTCCGAATGGTGATTTCCTCTATTACGTACTTGCTGAAGAAGAGAAACAAGACAATGCAGCCCTGCATGTGCTTGAATTAGCATCTGGAGCGCAGCACTTAGTGCATGAAAAAATGACTTCCTATGCGCGAATGACCTTTTCTCCCCAGTCCAGTTACCTTTCCTTTGTGACCAGTGATGATTCCTTAAAAGCCAAAAAGCCTAGCCATAAGCTGCTGGTTTATGATGTAAAAAAGAAAGCCATGCTGGCTGAATTGGATAAATCGGCTGTCAAACTTGAAAATAGCCGCATCAGTCCAGATGCTTCGCTCCGGTTTTCGGAGGATGAAGGCCGGCTATTTTTTGGGGTGACCGCAGAATACCAAGACTTTGCCTATGAAAATGACACCACACTCTTGGATGAAGATCGAGTGAGCCTCGATATCTGGGGCTGGCAGGAGGATGAAATCCAACCCATGCAATTGAAGAACAAGTCTCAGGAAGAAAAGAAGAGTTACTTGTCGGTCCTTTCCTTGAAAGACCAGCAGGTCGTTCAATTGGGAACTCCAGAAGTGGACGAGGTGCAGTTGGAAAACAAAATCACCAAAAACATTGCTTTGGCCTCAACGGATGCGCCTTATCGACGGAATTACAGTTGGGATATCCAACTTGGACGAGATGTTTACCTTTTGGATCTGACTACCGGCGCGAAAGAATTGATTGAAAAAAATGCTTCAGGCTCTGCCCGTCTCTCTCCAGAAGGAAATTATGCCTATTGGTACGATGCGAGGGATAGTTCCTGGGTGGCATACGATCTTAAGGCAAAAGTAAAAATCAATCTGACCGCCGCAATTCCAGTACCTTTTTACGACGAAATACACGATTCTCCTTCCTTGCCCAGCAGTTATGGCGCAGCAGGGTGGCTTGAAGGTGATGCTTCCTTTCTGATCAACGATCGTTTTGATCTTTGGAAGGTGGATCCGAGAAATCCTGCCGCCGCCCAAAATATTACGGGTGGGGAAGGACGTCGCACCCAAAACGCTTTCCGTAGAGAACGCTTGAAAGTGGATGAGGTAGCAATTGATCCCAAGGAACCGCTAATTCTTTCTGCCTTTGATGAAGTAACTAAGAAAAGCGGATTCTTTGCTGCAAGTATTCAGGGGAAAGCTCTCCCTAAAAAATTGTTGTTTAGCGATCACCTCAACTATGGTATTCGAAAAGCGGAAAATTCTTCACAACTTCTTTTCCGTCGCTCTACCTACACCGAAAGTCCGGATCTCTACCTAAGTGATTTGACTTTCTCTTCCCCTATCAAAGCCTCGGCACTCAATCCACAGCAAGCTGAATTCAAATGGGGCAATGTGAAGTTGGTAGATTACTTGGCTCAGGATGGGACTCCGCTCCAAGGGCTTTTGTTTACTCCAGAAGGATTTGATGGGGTGAAAAAATTCCCGATGATGGTGTATTTCTACGAGCGGAATAGCGAAACCTTACACAACTACCGTCCGCCTGCACCTAGCCGTTCCACGATCAATATCCCGTATTTTGTAAGTAACGATTATGTGGTATTTGTACCAGACATCAAGTACGATTTGGGTCTTCCAGGGCCTAGCGCTTACGACTGCATCCTACCTGGAGTCCAGGCAGTGGTTGCACTAGGTGGTATTGATAAAGAGAATATGGCGATCCAAGGTCAAAGTTGGGGAGGCTATCAAGTGGCTTATTTGATCACCCGAACCAATCTATTTAAAGCAGCAGGAGCCGGTGCTCCAGTGGTCAACATGACTTCCGCCTATGGTGGTATTCGCTGGGGAACAGGCATGAGCCGCATGTTTCAATACGAGCAAACCCAGTCTCGAATTGGCGGAACCCTTTGGGAAAAGCCGCTTTACTACTTGGAGAATTCTCCTTTATTTACCTTGGACCGTGTGAATACCCCCGTTCTGATCATGCACAATGATGCAGATGGTGCTGTGCCTTGGTACCAAGGCATCGAAATGTTTATGGGTCTCAAGCGCCTCAACAAGCCTGCTTGGCTTCTTCAATACAACGGAGAGGATCACAACTTGGTGCAGCGAAAAAATGCGAAAGATCTTTCGATTCGTTTGAGTCAGTTCTTTGACCACTACTTGAAAGGCGCTCCGGCTCCGTTATGGATGACCGAAGGGCTTCCTGCAGTAGAAAAAGGAAGAACGCTCAAGTACGAGTTGGGTAATTAAATCCCCAGTCCATCAAATAATAAAAAATGCCTCCAGGATTTCTGGAGGCATTTTTTATTGGTAAAGATTCTAAAACCTTTGGCCTTAAATGGCTACGGGTGCTTTGATGTGCGGATGTGGATCGTAGTTGATCAATTCAAAATCTTCGTAGGTAAAGGCAAAAATATCTTTCACCGCAGGATTAATCTTCATGGTGGGTAGCGGTCTGCACTCTCGGCTAAGTTGCAACTCGGTTTGCTCTAGGTGATTTGAATACAAGTGCGCATCGCCAAAGGTGTGTACAAACTCCCCTGGTTCCAAATCACAAACTTGCGCAACCATCATTGTGAACAGCGCATAAGAGGCAATGTTGAAAGGTACGCCGAGAAATACATCAGCACTTCGTTGATAGAGTTGGCAAGATAATTTGCCATCTGCTACATAAAACTGGAAGAGCGTATGGCAAGGCGGCAGGGCCATTTCATCGACATTGGCCACATTCCAAGCACTGACCAGGTGTCTTCTGCTATCCGGTTTGGTTTTGATTTGGTGGATCAGGTTTTTGATCTGATCGATTTCTCCTCCTTTTCCATCGGGCCAATGTCTCCACTGATAGCCGTACACTGGGCCGAGGTCTCCATTTTCATCTGCCCATTCGTCCCAGATCGAACACCCATTTTCCTTTAACCACTTGATATTGGAATCACCTCTCAAAAACCAAAGCAATTCGATGATGATGGAGCGTAGGTGTAATTTCTTGGTAGTCACTACCGGAAATCCATCCGCTAGGTTAAACCGCATTTGATGCCCAAACACACTGATTGTACCTGTTCCGGTTCGGTCTGTTTTTTTCACTCCTTCGGAAAGGATGCGCTTCATCAAATCGTGGTATTGCTGCATAAGGGATGAGTTTTTTACTAAAGATGCAAGATAGGAAATTGACCTATTTTTTTTGATAAGGTAAAGGCTGTATTTGGTTGAAATTTGGAAGCACTCCTGAAAAGAGGCGCTTCAATTTCAAAAGTGCTTTAGGGCTCAAGCCCATCCCAGGTAAATGTGGCTGAAATGGGGTAATGATCCGAATAGTCCACTTCACTATGGGTTTTAAACTGCAGCGGTGTCAGGCTCGGCGATGCGAAAATATGATCGATTCTCAAGAAAAACAGGATGCGATTGAAGGTAAAGCCAAAGCCTCTACCTGCGAGTTCATACGTATTTTGAAGGGATTCGCTTAGTCGGAAGTAGGCATTGGAGTAGGGGATTTCATTCAAATCGCCCATCAAAATGACTGGGTAAGGGCTATTGCTGAAATGCTCCTCCAGAATATTCATTTGCTGAGCCCGCTTGAGACTGCCCAGGTGAAGTTTGCCCAGGGTCTGCTTGTACACTTGCTTGGCACTGTCGTAATTTTCAAATGCTTCAGCCTCAATGGACATGGATGCCAAGTGGACATTGTAGATTCGAAGGGTGTCCTTGCCAACTTCGATATCTGCAAAAATGGCTCCGTTGTTGTTTTTTTCATCAAACACCACCCCTTCGTTGACGATGGGGTATTTGGAAAAAATAGCCATGCCGTAAGATCGCTGCTTGGGCTCTCCACGAAGGGGATGGTAGGTGTAATTCAACTCCCCACCCTTACTTAAAAATTTTAAGGCATTTTTATTTTCGATGGTAAAGTCTTGGTAAAATTCCTGAATGACTTTGATGTCTACATCTTGTTCATTCAACCAGGAAAATACAGTAGGGTCTTCTGCACCGACAGGAGGATTTTTGTAGTTGAAAAGATGGGCGTTGTAGCTCAGTACTTTTAGTCCTTCAGCGGCTTCATTTTTGGGATGAAATTGAAAAGTAATGAGTAAAAATTTATACCCGATGGCCAAGCAAAGTAAGGGGAAGAAAGCGAGCCTTCTCCAGGCTAGTGCGAGCATGAAAAAAAGAAATGCATTTGCAACTAGTGCGACCGGAACCAAAAAGGGTAGTAATCCAGCATAGGGAAACACCTCTGGAGAAATGAATACGCTACCAAAAACTAGCAGACTCAAAACAAAGACTAGCCCAGTAATAAATTTCATTTGAATAAGTCAGCGGTGATGTACTCGATTTGGCCTTCAAAAATGAGAAAATTTTAACCAAAAAAAACGAAAACTAGCTCTTTTCAGATGGGCTTTCATCTTTAAGTGATTTATGGGTTTTTCGCTAGGTTAAAGTTTTCAACCTTTTCGTAATTGTAACGTGTAAAAATCATACTGTTTTTTAATTCCTTCTATTAAATTTACTTAATCAAAGTACCTCTAAAATTTTAAACTATGAAGAAGCATTACTTAGGATTGATCTTGGGAGGATCCCTTTTGTTCACCCTGGCTTGTCAGCCCAAATCAGAAGAATCGACTGCTACCGAGACGCAGGAACAGACGGCGGAAGAGGCGCCAGAGAGCCGACCTAGCCCATTGGTAACCAAAGAAGGACAGGTTGCTGGAAAGACTATCAAAGTACAATACGGATCGCCTGCTGTCAAAGGAAGAACGGTTTGGGGTGACTTGGTGCCCTACAACGTCGTTTGGCGAACAGGAGCCAACGAGGCTTCTTACATCGATTTAGCCCAAGGCATTACTGTTCAAGGAAAAGCCTTAGCCGCAGGTAAATATTCCATTTTTACCATCCCTAAGGAGAATGGCACTTGGACCGTTATATTCAATTCAGACTGGAATCTAGAGCATGGACATTTTCAGTACAACGAGAAAAATGATGTGCTTCGCGTAGAGGTTCAGCCCCAGTGGGAAGAAACAAGTCAGGAAAGTTTATCCATGGAAGTGGAAAGCCCAGGCTTGGTGATCCGGTGGGAAAAACTCAAACTCCCAATTTCGATTCAATAAACTCCTCAAATCCCCGACCATCCAGTCGGGGATTTTTTTTGATTTTAAAATTCCCTAAGTTTCCGATACAATTAGTAACCCAAGAAACTAATCCCCCAGGAGTTGGCTATGAAATACCTTTCCTTTATCAGTACACTTGTGATCACCTGTGCCTTAGGGGTATTGGTAGCACTGCCATTTGGACAGATTCCGCCTATCGCGCCTTTGCTCGATCCCAACCATGGCTTTTGGCAAAATTCTTTCTCTGAGGATCAATTGGCGGAGGAATCCTTGGATCTAGAAAATTTGAATGCTCCAGTGGAGGTGGTTTATGATGAACAATTGATTCCGCATATCTATGCAGAGAATGAATTGGACCTTTACCGAGCCCAAGGGTACATTACGGCAAAGCACAGGCTCTGGCAGATGGAATTTCAGACTCGCGCAGCAGCAGGAAGACTCGCCGAATTGGTGGGACCTATGGCTTTGGAAATGGATCGAATGACTCGTCGAAAAGGGTTGGCTTATGGTGCGGAACGAGGTATCACCTATTTAGAGAAAGAGGATCCGGCTACTTTAGCCTTGGTTGAGGCCTATGCCGATGGGGTCAACCAGTACATCGACCAATTGACCGACGCAAGGCTGCCGGTAGAATACAAGATTTTGAACTACAAGCCAGAGGCCTGGTCTGCGTATAAATCCCTGCTTTTGCTCAAATACATGTCTGACATGTTGGTTGGGGATCGGGATTTGGAATACAGTAACTTGAAGAAAATCCTGGGTAAGGCGAATTTGGATCGCTTGTATCCTGATTTTCCAAAAGAAAATGATCCCGTGATTGAAAAAGAGCGGGTATGGGATTTTCAATCCTTGTATCCCGCTAAGCCGGATAGTCTAACCTATCCAGAAGAGACGCTTCAATTGGAGGCCTTGGCGCAGCCTACGGAAGGTACAGGCTCCAATAACTGGGCGGTAAGTGGAAAGAAAACCAAAAATGGGCATCCCATTCTCGCCAATGACCCCCACTTAAGTTTGAATTTGCCTTCACTCTGGTATTCCATGCAGTTGAGCACTCCGCAGCATTCGGTGAAAGGAGCGACCCTTCCAGGTGCTTTGGGAGTGATCTCCGGTTTCAACGAGCACATTGCTTGGGGAGTGACGAATGCCACCAAGGATACGCGAGATTGGTACAAGATCACGTTCCAAGATGCGTCCCGAAAAGCTTATAAGTATGGAGAAGAATGGAAAAACTCTGAATTTAGAATTGAAAAAATCCAGGTAAAAGGGGAAGAAGCATTCTTAGATACTGTGGTGTACACACATTATGGACCGGTGGTCTACGACAAATCCTTTAAATCAGACCGTCAGGATGTCAATTTTGCGCTACGTTGGATTGTGCATCAAGGCACCTCCAATGAGCAGAAAACCTTCTTGCAACTCAATAAAGCCACCAACCATGCGGGCTATACAGAAGCCTTGAAGGATTATGCTGCTCCTGCACAAAATTTCGTATTTGCTTCCAAAACTGGGGATATTGCCATGCGAATTCAAGGTAAATTTCCCTTGAAGTGGAAGGAGCAAGGCAAATTCTTTATGGATGGGGCCGATCCTAGAATGGAATGGCAAGGGTATATTCCTTTCGAACACAATGCGAATACCCTCAATCCTGAACGAGGATTTGTTTCTTCTGCCAACCAACATCCGGTAGACAGTACCTATCCATACTATACCTTCGATCACTCTTTCGAGCATTACCGCAACCGTAGACTGAATAGCAAGTTGACCGCCATGGATCAGATTACGGTAGAGGACATGAAGGCCTTGCAGTACGATTCCTACAACTTGCAAGCCGCAGAATCTTTGCCAGTGCTTCTTAATTTGCTGGCTGGGTATGGAGCATCCTCCAAGGAGGCTCAGAAATACCTAGCGGACTTGAAAGCCTGGGATTATTTTGCAGATCCGACTAAGAAAGGACAGACACTCTATTCCATTTGGTTTGCTGAAACAGCAGAAAGTATCTGGAGAGAATTGATGGACCAAGGAGCCCCAGTGGTACGTCCAAACAATTACCAAACCATTGCTTTGATGCGTGATACGCCAGAGGATGCGGTTTTTGATGTACACATGGCAGCAGGTATTCAAACAGCCCAGTACCACGTACAAGTAGGTTTTGATTCCTTACTGGTGGCCATGAAAAAATGGGAGGCAGAAGAAGGAGATTACGGCTGGGCCGATTACAAGAAAACAACTATTCAGCACCTTGTTCCTACGTTCAAAGCCTTCTCTGTACCTGATGTGTATACTGGAGGGGGAGTAGGTATCTTGAATGCCACAGGTCCTAGACATGGCGCTAGCTGGAGAATGGTCGTAGAGCTGGGGCCAACAATCAAGGCTTTTGGTATTTATCCTGGTGGACAATCCGGAAATCCTGGAAGTAAATTCTACGATAATTTCATTCCCATTTGGGCCAAAGGGGAGTACGTTGACTTTGGGTTGAAGAAGAAGGAAGATCAAAAAGGAATATTATTCAAAACGATTTTAAACTAAGCCTACCTATGAAATTTCTATTATTCACGCTGCTGAGTACTTTACTTGTGGTTTTTCTAAATAGTGTAGCACCTTATTGGGTAGTGATGATTGCCGTTACTGTGCTGGCTGCCTTGATTCGCCCAAGTAATTGGGGAGGATTTCTGGGTGGAGGCCTGGGGATGGGTGTGGCCTGGCTGGGTCAGACGCTCTACATTTCTGCGGTGACCTCCAGTACACTTCCTGACAAGATGGGGGCTTTGATGGGCCTTGGCTCAGGACTTAGTTTGATGGTATTGACTGCAGTTTTGGGCTTTATTCTTGGAGGATGCTCAGGACTTCTTGGAGTACATTTTCGAAACTTGGTACAAAAGAAGCCTACCGACGTCTACCTAGGTTAAGCGACTTTGCTGTACTTCTTCGTATTTATCCGCTAGGTAAATAACCAATGCGGCCCTTTTTTATCCATTTGGGATAAGAAAGGGCCGCATTGCTATTTGATCTAAAAAATTAGGGCTGAAGCGCAGTGTCTTGATCAGGTCCCTTGGGAGCCACTAAGATCACTTTTTCTTTGTCTACAACTACTGAACCAGGTGCAGAACCTTTTACTTTTCGTACAAACTTGGCTTCGGTCACGATCACGGGACTAAGGGAATCTGTTTTGAGTTTGGAGTAAAATGCGGCTAGAGAAGCAGCACGCTCCACTACTTGCTGGGGAACAGGGGGCATGCCTTTTCTTCGAATGATCACATGCGAACCCGGTACTTGCCGGGCATGGAGCCAAAGGTCGTCTTTGTGTACAAAATTGCGCAGCATCTCGTCATTGTCTTTGGCGGATTTCCCCACCCAGATCGTATATCCTTCTACCTCAAAAACCTTGAAAGGACTGCTCACTTCCGTTTTGGATGCTGGAAGGTCTTCCTTATGTTCCTTTTTGAATTCTTTCAATGCCCTGAAATCCTGTGCTTCTTGGAGTCGATCAAGTAGGGATTGAAGGGACTGGGCCTGCGCTTTTTTAGCGGCTAAGGTTTTTTCCAATTGATCAATTTCCAATTGCCGATTTTTTGATTTCCGGTAAAGGGAAGCAGCGAGGTCCTGGGGTTTTTGATTGGTTTTGAGGCTTATTTTTACCGTTTCCCCTGTGTAAAAATTATCCAGTTCTGCCTCACGGTTACTTTCTTCAAATGCATGGAGGTTGGCCATCAACACATCCGCAAGTTGAGACGGGGGAGGAGAATCTTTCAGTTCTTGCAGTTTTTCGCCCGATTTCTTGAGGTAGGCTTCCGTTCTTTTGAGTTGATCCTGGTAGGATTTGAGGATGCTGTTTTTTTCTTTTTCAAAACTTCCCAGCACCAAGGCTTGGTAAAAAAGTTCATTGCAAGCACGAATGGGATCTGCATACGTAGCCTTCGCCTCCGCCTCCGGGAGTAGGCTAAGCAGCAGTTCGCCCTCCTTTTCGACCAAGGCGTACAAAGGACTATCCAAGAGGTCTAGTAGTTCTTGAATCAATCCCCATTTTGCATTTAGGTTGAGTTCAAGATACCCTTTTTGCTTGAGCCAAGCCCGAGGCACAGGACCTAGGGTAGGCAAAAACTGAGAAACATTTCCTTCCAGTTGAATAAAATGCGCTAAACTCAAGTCAAGTTGTCGATCCAGAGTTCTCCAATCCAGGATTTTATCTTCGGAAATGACATTTCTAAACCAAACTCCAGGTTCAGTTGCCTCAGGGAGGTAAAGCAAGCAATTGCTCCGGTTGCCATGGAGTTTGAAGACCAGCACTTTTCCTGAGGAAAGTTCAAACTTTAAGGCTCTTTCATTCAAGAACACGCTGCAGGATTGAATTTGATCCCCAATCAGGCTTTCAAAGAGACTGACTGAATTCCGCTTGGCTCGGTGAAACTGGCTCGGAAAAGAAAGGTAAACCTGGGGTGGAAGTAGGTGAGCGCGGATAAACTGTGTTCCCTGAGCACCTTCGGTCTCAAGGATTAATTCATCTTTGCTTTGAGAAAAGCAGGCCACAATTGTATTTCCTGCAAACGAATCCGAAAGTGCCGGAGCGAGGAATCGTAGAAAATGGTAGGTCAAGTGCATGGCTAGACGTGCAACTTAAGTCCATCATACCCCAAATACATGCCTTCAGGAAGTTCCTTCTCAACTTCAGCATGGAGTCCAAGCCGATGGGAAATATGGGTGAAATAGGTTTTTTTTGCGCCAATGCGCTTGGCTTGCTCGATGGCTTGATCTAAAGTAAAGTGGGAGATGTGCGGCTCTTTTTGCAAGGCATTCAGTACCAAAATTTCTGATCCCTCCAGGAGGGCGTAAGTTTCCTCTGGGATGGAGTTGGCATCGGTGATGTAACTGAAATCTCCAATTCGAAATCCCAATACAGGCAGTTTGTAATGAAGGACTGGAAGAGGGGTGATCCCAACTCCATTGATTTGAAAGGGGAGGTGATCAATTTCTACGCAAGCCACTTGAGGGACACCTGGGTATTTTTTGTCATTGAAGATGTATGCGTATTCCCGTTGAAGTTGCTCGAGTACTGCCGCTCTACCAAAAATGGGGATATCGGCTTGTTGGTAAAAATTAAAGGGACGAATGTCATCCAAGCCAGCCGTATGGTCCTTGTGCTCGTGAGTGAATAGGACTGCATCCAGTTGTTTGATCCCTTCCCGAAGCATTTGCATTCTAAAATCTGGCCCGGTATCAATGACAAAGGATTGACCTTGAACGGCCAAATGAACGGCGGCTCGAAATCTTTTGTCTCTAAAATCTAGGGATTGACAGACTGGGCAAGGGCAACCTATCACCGGTACCCCTTGGGAGGTACCTGTTCCCAAAAAGGTGATGGTCAAAATTTTAGCGTGGTTTGGCGTAATTCAGAAAGAAAATCCTGGTTTGCTTTCTCTTTAAATTCTTTGGGGTCCAGGTCCAATTCGACGAGAATATCAATTAGGGCATTTATTTTTCCTTCCAAGGGAAAGTATTTATTGATGATGACTACTTTGGTCTCTTTCAGCAGGCAGTATCCCGACTTGAAATTTCCCTTTTCGTAGCGGAGGTGGTAAGAGGAGGCAGCAAACAAATTCTCTAGTTTGTCCAAAAAGTGTTTGGTGTATTTTATGGCCATGGACTAACTCAGGATTTTTTTGACCGTTGCTAGGACTAGATCGTAGTTTAAAGGTTTCTGAATGAAGTCATCAAACCCAAACTTTCGAAAATCCTCTGGGGTATGGTTGGCGGCATTACCCGATATGGCGACGATCGGGATGCTATTCTTCTTTGGGTCGGTCAGTTTTCTGATTTCCTTGGTGCATTGAATCCCATCCATTTGAGGCATGGTAATGTCCATCAAGATTAAATCAAAATCTTCTTTATCGAGCATTTCCAGTACTTGTTTCCCGTTTCGGGCAGACTTCATGCTGTAATTTTCAAATGCCAACACACTTTTAGTCAGGTTGATAATGATGGAACTGTCTTCACCGACCAAAATCTTCACTTTTTCACTCGCCATATCAATTGGGTTCTTTCCTAATAAATTCTTGAAATTCCACTAATGTAGCCTTAAGGTAGTGAAGACTTTCAGCAAAATCAATGCTTTTTCCTTGTCTTCCTAGGGATTCACTACACTTCGCAGCAGCATATATTTTTTCTACCCCTAAGGTACCTGAATTCCCTTTTATTGTGTGAATGGCGCGCAAAATTTCCTCAGACGGCAACACCATTGAATTCAAATCTAGTACCTGAAAAAGGGAGGTGCATTCCTCCATAAAGTCGGTATATACTTGATCAATTACCTCTTTTGTACTCAAGCGAAGCAGCTGGTAATATACCTCATGATTTAAAATAGGAAGGGATTCAGCCTCTGTTAAATTTCCGAAACCTTTCTCCTCCTGTTTTGCCAATAAGCTTTGAATTTTAAATATGAATTCTTTGGGATGAACGGGCTTTGTGATGAATTCTTCAAAGCCCTGACTCAAAAAAAAGGATGCTTGTGAATCTTCTCGATTCGAAGAGGCTGCAATCACACTGCAGGATTGGCCTTGTATTCTTTTTACACTTTGTAAAAGATGGATCGGTTCTAAGTCGGTAAGTTGAAGAGATAGCAGCACAAGGCGTACGGGCTGCTGTGAAATGTAGTGCAATGCTGCCATGCCGGTATCCACGCTTTCATAAGGATGAAGCTGCCCAATTAAGTGTTCAAAAAGCTTTCGTTCTTGTTCCTTATTTTCTACAATCAAGATATTTTTGCTTTTCATCTCAAACCTCCTGACTTTTAGTTTTTAAAAATTTGTGGATGCCAACTGACCCTTCGTATTTGATTCTAGTAGTAGGGCCAACAGCAGTTGGTAAAACCGACCTTTGTTTAAAACTAGCCAAAAAATTCCAAACTGAGATTCTTTCCTGCGATAGTAGACAGTTTTATCGAGAAATGAATCGAGGTACGGCTAAGCCAAGTGCAGATGAATTGGCAGAAGTGCCGCATCATTTCATCAACAATTTATCCATAACCGAGGCTTACGATGTGCGGAAATATGAGGAAGAGGCTTTGGACCTTTTGGGAAAGTTGTTTCAAAAATATCGGGTAGTTATTCTAACAGGCGGAACAGGGCTATTTGCGGATGTAGTAGTCAATGGCTTGGATGCAATTCCTGAGGTGGTCCCAGAAATTAGGGAGGAAATCATTCAAGAATATCAATCCAAAGGCTTAACTTGGCTTCAAGTCGCCGTGGAAGAAGTCGATCCAGAATTTTTTGCTCAGGTAGATCGAGCCAATCCCCAACGCTTGATGCGGGCACTCGAAATCTGGAGAGGGACAGGTTTGAAATTCAGCAGTTTTCGAACCAAGAATAAGGTCAAACGACCATTCGAAGTCATTAAAATTGGGTTGGATCGGCCTCGGGAGGAACTTTATCGGCGAATTGACAGCCGAATGGAGCAGATGCTATCCGAAGGATTATTTCCCGAAGCAGAGGGCCTTTTTGAAAAGCGGGGGTTGAATGCACTTCAAACCTTAGGCTACACCGAGATTTTCGATTTTTTGGAGGGAAAGTACGACAAGGAGGAAATGATCCGACTGTTGAAACGCAATTCCAGAAGGTATGCAAAACGGCAATTGACTTGGTTTCGAAGAGATCCCCTGATTCACTGGTTTCATCCCAGTGAGGAGCAGGAAATTCTTGCCTTTATTGAGGATCAAATCGCCTTAAATCCCCCAATAAATGCTACCCAGTTGTAGGGGGCTTTTTTAATCAACGCATTGAATTGGTGTCGGTTGACTTTTAGGGCTCGAAGGGCCTCAATACTACCTTGAGGAATTGACTTTTCAGTAGCACTATTTTTCAAAATTCGTTGAATTTCCTCCGGATCAAGTAGTTTATCAGATGTAATTCCCAACTCAGGATGGGCAAGACCTAGTTGAGCAAGTAAATCCTGCTGAAGAATCAACTTGGCACGCAAAGAGTTTCTTACGGTTAAGAAAAACAGCAGGCATGCTCCAGATACAGTCAAAAACAAAGGAATAAAGCCCATATTAAATGCTAAGTAGGTGGATCAATTTCAAGTGGTCAGGAATAAGCGGTTTGGGTTTGCCGATGCAATCTTCAAAAGGAGTGTAGACCACTTGCCCATTCATGACTCCAGCCATGCAATTTGTTTTCCCGGCCAAGAGTCCTTCAACCGCCGCCATTCCGCATCGACTGGCCAATACCCGGTCTCTGGCAGTAGGCTTTCCACCTCGCTGAATGTGCCCTAGGGTAGTTACCTTAAAGTCTTTTGATGGATCTTGGATTTGGTCTTTCACGAGTTTCATGATGGTTTCAGCAGAACCCAGTTCATCCCCTTCAGCCACCACAATAATGCTTGAACTTTTACTTTTACGAAGGTTTTTTAATGATTTGACTATTAAATCAATATCACTCTTAGTTTCTGGAACCAACACAAATTCTGCACCTCCGCCTATTCCAGATTCCACGGCAATAAAGCCGGCGTCTCTTCCCATTACTTCGATAAAAAACACCCGATCGTGGGCAGCGGCAGTATCTCGAATTTTGTCGATCGCATCCAATGCGGTGTTGACCGCGGTATCAAATCCAATGGTATAATCCGTTCCGTAGATATCGTTGTCGATGGTGCCAGGGCAACCTACCGTAGGAATTCCAAATTCTTCAAAAAAGATTTTTGCACCGGTAAAAGTACCGTCGCCGCCAATCGCTACTAAGCCTTCGATTCCAAGTGATTGCAAGTGATCAAATGCTTTTTTTCTCCCCTCAGGCGTCATGAATTCCATAGACCGCGCAGATTTGAGAATGGTGCCTCCTCGCTGGACAATATTGGACACCGAATGGGATTGCATACGCTTGATATCACCCTCAATCATCCCCTCATAGCCTCTGTGGATTCCACATATCTCAAGTCCGTGATAAATAGCAGTTCGCACCACAGCACGAATACAGGCATTCATTCCAGGAGCATCTCCACCAGAGGTGAATACAGCGATTTTTTTCATGACTTGCACGGTTTTAAAAAACCAAAAATAGTCAAAATTGACCTGAAAAATCTGATTTAAAGGAAAAATCAACTTGACAACTGGTGAATAAATCGAGAACTCACTTTCATAAACTTAAACCCTTTGTTTTTTGGCTGCTCGTACTAAAGCGAATAATCCCATTGAATTTTTTATAAGCCACTAGAGAGCAGTTTTAAAAAATACTACCTTGAGAAATCAAATTTCCAACACATGAAATCAACTCGGTTCCTCATCATCTTCTTTCTTGTTTTTTTCTTCTTTTCTTCACCCTTGCTTGCGCAACAGCCTGAGGCGAAGCGTTGGGAGGGGCAAGCCAATCGGGTAGAGATCATTCGGGATGACTTTGGGGTTCCCCACATCTACGGCTCTCGTGATGCGGATGTGGTTTTCGGCTTATTGTATGCCCAATGTGAGGATGATTTCAGACGAGTGGAGCGCAACTACCTGTGGGCTTTGGGAAGGCTTTCTGAGTTGGAAGGGGAGAAGGAACTGTATTCCGACCTACGCGCACAATTGTTCATGACTACCGAAGAAGCGCAAGCGGCCTATCAGCAGGCTCCAGATTGGCTCAAAGAATTGTGTGTGGCCTTTGCGGATGGGATCAATTATTACTTACACACCCATCCTGAAGTCCGTCCTCAGGTCATTACGCGCTATGAACCGTGGATGCCCTTATTTTTCTTTGAAGGATCCATAGGTGGGGATTTGGAGCAAATTTCTACTGCCCAACTGAAAGCATTTTACGAGCCTAAGGCTACTTTGGGCTTGATGCAAGAACCAGAAGTGCCGACTCCGCTATTGTTCGAAGAACCCAAGGGTTCCAATGGAATAGCCATTGCACCAAGTCTATCCGAATCGGGTAATGCCATGCTGCTCATCAATCCCCATACTTCCTTTTATTTCCGACCTGAAGTGCATGTGATTAGCGAAGAAGGGCTCAATGCCTACGGGGCGGTGACTTGGGGTCAGTTTTTCGTGTACCAGGGCTTCAACGAGAAAACAGGTTGGATCCATACTTCCACCTTCGTGGACTTTATGGATGAGTTTGTGGAGGAAGTAACGCAAAAGAACGGAAACTACAGTTACCGCTATGGAGACGAAACCCGTGCGGTAGAAACCCAGCAAATCACCTTAAAATATAAGGATGGGGATCAGTTGAAGGAAAAAGAGTTTACCATCTACCGAACCCACCATGGTCCCATCACGCACTTAGAACGAGGAAAGTGGGTAGCCACAAAAATCAACTGGAATCCAGTGCAAGCCTTGATCCAGAGTTACACCCGTACCAAACTTGCCAATTATGCGGAATTTAAGGAGATGATGAATATTCGAACCAACAGTTCCAACAATACGGTATTTGCTGATGGAGAGGGGAATATTGCATATTTCCATGGCAACTTTATTCCCAAGCGAAATCCAAGCCTAGATTTTTCAAAATCTGTCGATGGATCTGATCCAGCCACTGATTGGCAGGGGCTCCATACCGTGGATGAAAGCATCCTTATCCTAAATCCAGGCACGGGATGGATTCAAAATTGCAATTCTACTCCCTTTACCGCAGCAGCAGAGTTTAGCCCAAAGAAGGAAGATTATCCAAGCTACATGGCTCCAGATCAGGAGAATTTTAGGGGCATGCATGCGAGCCAACTCCTGAAGCAGCAAACCAAAAAACTCAACCTGGATACCTTTTTGGAACTTGCCTACGATCCCTATTTGCCAGCCTTCTCCTTTCTAATTCCAGAATTGCTCGGGTCGATTACGTCTACGCTTCCCGCTGCGTATGCGCCGGTCATGGAGTTGCTTCGCAACTGGGATTACCGAACTTCCAAGGAGTCGGTGGCCATGTCTATTGCGCATTTCTACGGGGAAAACTACCAGCGCCGATTTAGAAGCCTGTCGCGCTTTGCCGAGCCAAATCCCAATGCCAAAATTCCAACTCCTGCTGAACTCCAAGCCGTATTGATCCAGACTCTGGAGCAAATGAACGCTGACTTTGGCTCTTGGAATACCCCTTGGGGCGAAATCAATCGCTTTCAGCGCCTAAGCGGAGACATTGATGCAGGTTTTGATGATGGGAAGCCCTATGTGCCGATTGGTTTGGCTTCCGGCAATTGGGGGGCATTGGCTGCCTATGGAGCACGGGCTACCGAAAACACCAAGCGACTTTATGGGTACCGGGGAAACAGTTTTGTAACGGTGGTGGAATTTGGAGAAAAGGTTCGTGCCAAATCCATCCTTGCAGGGGGACAGCAGGCGGATCCGAATTCCCCGCATTTCTTCGATCAGGCTCAGCGGTATGCGGATGCTCAGTTTAAGGAAGTTCCCTTTTATCGGGAAGATGTGGAAAAACGAAGGGTGAGGTCCTATCGTCCCGGTGAAAAAAAGGACTAAATCAAAAGGCTACCGAATTGAACTTACTTGGAACTAGTTGAGTAGCCTTTTTCAAAGTCTATTTTTTTGACCTATGTCGTTGCAGCAGGCGAATCAAGAAGGCTCCCAAACCGATCAAAAAACATAGGCCAGCCCAAAGAAAGGGGTTGTAAAAGTCATTTAGTACGCGGTACCCAGCCGTAAATCCAAAGAGTAGAAGTCCTGTAATGGCCCAAATGGGCTTATTTTCCTCAAGATCAGGAGAAGCGGCTTGGTAAGGCAAATTCACTAAAGAACGGAGTTCGCCCCAATGCCAAACAATAAGAAGAAGATTGGCCAAAAGCATCAATCCGGTGATTAGGGGTGTCCCTCCAAATTCCATGGAAATGGTAATTACAAAGACATTGAGGATAATAGGGAGATTGAGAACCGCCCCAAGTTTAGCGAAGCGCTGGGTCATCAAAAAGAAACCTGCTAGCAACTGGGCCCATCCTATAAATTGCCAGTAGAGGCCTGTTTGGTAGAGTACTTCGAAAAAATGCATAGTCGACCCTATAGGATCATCTTCATGCGAATAGGTGGTGAAACGTTTACCTTTAATCTTGATGATGCAAGCAAACACGAAGGCTCCACCGATCAAATACCGGGTGTAAATGATGAATAGTTGAACTAAAAACAAGGATTTGAGTCGATCCATGGATTGAGTTAGGCTAAAGACTGGATAAGGCCTGCTGCTTCGCCAAGGTGTTCTGCAGTAAAAAAACGATCGTGCTTCACCTCGTGCTCCACTTGTTCATGGATCCAAGTAGTATGGAATGGCACATGAATGCCATAGCCACCTAGTTCCAAAACCGGCAGAACATCCGATTTGAGACTGTTGCCGATCATCACGAATTCACTTGCCTGGATATCCAAGTGGCCAATTAATTTTCGATAATCTGAAGTCCTTTTTTCACTCATAATTTCAATGTGGTGGAAATAGCCTTCTAGTCCAGATTTTTGAAGTTTTCGCTCCTGGTCTACCAAATCCCCTTTGGTAGCCAATACAATGCGGTATTTTCCCTGCAAGGATTCCAATACTTCCTTCACCCCAGGAAGCAAATCCACCGGCTTCACCAGCATTTCCTGACCGATTTGAATGATTTTTTCCACTAAGGAGATGGGCATTTTTTCACCCGAAATGCGGAGGGCCGTCTCAATCATCGAAAGCATAAAGCCCTTGATGCCATAGCCATAGAGGCTGAGGTTTCCAATTTCGGTCCGGTACAATTCTTTCATAATTGCGTGCTGGGGAAGGAAATCCTCCAGCAGGCTGGCAAATTTTTCTTCCGCTTCACGAAAATAGGTTTCGTTGATCCAAAGGGTGTCGTCAGCATCGAAAGCAATTACGCGGATGGGCATGAAATTCAAAATTTGAGTTGAAAATTAGTAAAAAGTAAACGAACAGGTACAGTAGCGAAAATCTAGAGAAAGGATTTACTTGATTGTTTCCTCCATCCAAGCTAGCAGTACATCTCGCCAACCCGAAACAGCCCCTTTACCCAATCCAAATGCAAATCCATGTCCTCCTGTGGGATAAATATGCAGGGATGCTTTTACACCATTTGCATGCAGTGCTTGGTAGTAAAGCAAGGAATTTTCAAGCGGTACGGCCTTGTCGTCTTGGGCATGCACAAGGAAGGTAGGGGGTGTATTGGCATTCACCTGAAGTTCGTTGGAAAATCGATCCACTAATTCGGGATTGGCAGGATGCCCAATCAGATTTTTGCGAGACCCTCCATGCGTAAAGGCTTCTCGAAAAGAGATTACAGGGTACACCAAGATTGAAAAATCTGGACGCGCCGAAAGTTGGTCTATTGCATCTGTTTCTCGAGCGATTTGATGGGTATAGGAAGTACTCAAGGTGGCAGCTAAATGTCCTCCTGCTGAAAATCCCATGATCCCCAACTGATTTGGATTGATATGCCAAGCTTCCGCATGCTGACGTACCAATCGGATGGCACGTTGGGCATCGAGTAAGGGAACTTCCTTCGGATCAGTCAGGGAGGTGGATAGGGGAAGTCGATACTTCACGACGATGCCAGCAATTCCTTGGGAATTCAACCATTTTGCGAAGTCGGTTCCCTCCCAATCGTAAGCCAATATGCCGTATCCTCCCCCTGGAAAAATAAGCACCGCCTCACCAGTAGCAATTTGCTGGGTAGGGAGATACACTTCGATGCTGGGAGTTTGTACGTTTGAAATGCGAAAAATGCCCTCCTTCACTGATTTTTCTTGCTGGTCCGATTCCTTTTGCAAGGGAGGGAGTCCCGGCCATAAGTTTAGGGTATGATTTTGAGAAAAGGCTTGGCTAGTCCCAAAGAGGAAGATGAGGAAGGTTAGCAGGTGTTTCATTGGGTTAAGAATTTGGATCTTAAGCAGGGCTTTTTTGATTTCCTTCTACAAACAAATCAGGAGGTGAAACTAAATATTTTTTCGGTGAGGGCCCACCGCCAATTTGGAGGAGTGCCCGGAAGATTAGTTTGGTACTGCCCTAAGAATGCCTCCCATTCCTGAACCTTTGGGTTGGCGAGGTCTAGTTTCGCTTTCTTTTCAAAACTGAATTCGTCGGAGGTGTGCAGCACCATGCTGAGTCGGTTGCTCCATCGGTAAATGCTCATTTCTAGGATTCCTGCAGCCCGAATACTCTCCAAGATCACAGGGTCCACCTGCCGATGACACTGCACATAGGCTTGGATGGCTTCGGGTTCATTTTTGAGATCGCAGATGAGAAGGAAGGTTTGCATGCTTTCAATAAATAGGTTGGGATAAACTATCGAGCCGGTACCCTTACAGCAAAAAGGAAGACCAACAAGAAGCAGGTAAAGGGTAGGAAAAAAGAGAAATTGATCTCGGATACCCCGAGAATCACTAAGTCCGTGTAGCCAGAACCTCCCCAATCCAAAATCATTCCTTGGAGGGTAGGCATAATGGCCCCGCCTACAATGGCCATAACCAAGAAGGCAGCAGCGAACTTGGCATCTTCACCTAGGCCTTCGAGGGCAATTCCGTAGATGGTGGGAAACATCAAAGACATGGCAAAGCTTATGGCAACCAGCGAATAGAGTCCTGCCATTCCAGGCAAGAAGATTGCGCCTAGGGTAAAGGCCATCGCTAAGATTGCAAAGCCCGCCAGCAGCCGCGCTGCAGGGAGAAATCGTAAAAGAAAGGTGCAGACCCATCGACCTACTAAAAATACCCCCAAGGAGGCAAATGCATAATTTACAGCCTCGTATGTAGAGATTCCTAAGGCTTCTGCATATTGGTAGATGTAGGTCCAAATCATAATTTGTGCTCCAACGTAGACGAGTTGAGCAAGTGTTCCTTCTACAAAATTTCTATTTTTAACGAGGCGCTTCAGTGTGGGGATGAAATCCAGTTTGGTGCCATCCACCTTGTTTTCTGGCATCTTGGCCAGCGCAATCACTACCAAAATTACCAAGACCATTACCCCAAGATATACATAGGGGTCACGGATGACCATCAGGTCATTGCTTCGAATGGCTGCCTTTGCAGATTCATCCAGGCTATCGAAGAGGTAGACCTTGCCGGACTCGTCGGTGGCGGAACTTTGTAGGGAGTTAAGGATAAAGGTTTTTGCTACAAAAAGCCCTGCAAGCGCTCCCATAGGATTGAAGGCTTGTGCCAGATTGAGGCGCTGGGTAGCCGTTTCCTCACTGCCCATGGACAGGATGTAGGGGTTGGCGGTAGTTTCAAGAAAGGCCAAACCAAAGGTAAGGATGTACAATGCAGCTAAAAAGAAGCCATAGCTTTCCAGCGCTGCAGCTGGATAAAAAAGGCAGGCTCCCAAGCCATACAAACCTAAACCCAGAAGTACACCTGTTTTGTAGGAATACTTTTTTATAAAAAATGCGGCAGGCAATGCCATGGTGAAATAGCCACCATAAAAGGCCAGTTGCACCCAGGAAGCTTGGGTATTGTTGAGTTCTAGGACTCGTTTAAATGCAGCGACCATGGGATTGGTGATGTCATTCGCGAATCCCCAAAGCGCAAACAAAGAGGTAATGAGGATAAATGGAAGGAGTAATTTTTTAGGGACCAGTTCTGCGCGTGTGTTCATAGGGCTCTGTCTAAATGGGTGTAGCCACCGTCTACAAAAATGTGTTGTCCGGTGATGTGCGAAGCTTTTTCAGAAAGTAGGAAAAGAGCCATAGCGGCTATCTCTTCGGCAGTGGTCATGCGATTTTCTAGGGGTATGCGCTGGCTGATTTCTGCAAGTTTTTGTTCTGGATCAGGAAAAGACTGGATCCAAGAGGCATACATGGGGGTATAGACTTCTGCGGGCACCAAGGCATTGACCCGAATCCGGTAGGGGAGCAATTCCACAGCCCATTCCCGAGTGAGCGCGAGCTGTGCACCTTTTGCGGCTACATAGCCAGAAGTATTTCCTTGTCCTGTGATCGCAGTTTTTGAGGAAATGTTCAGGATAGAGCCTTTTGATTTTTTCAAACTTGCTAGGGCATAATGCGCGAGGTAATAGTAATGTCCCAAATTTCTTTCCACGGATTTCAAAAAATCTTCCGGACTTCCATTTTCAAGTCCGACTCCATCGTTAGTTCCAGCATTATTCACCAATCCATCAATTCTGCCATAAACTTGAAGGGTCTCCTGGACTACGGAATTGGCATCTTCTGGGGAGAATAGCCTTTTTTTAAGGTGGAGAGCTTTGCCTTTTGCTAGAGTGAGCAGTTCTTGGCCCTCTTTTTCAGAGGGGTCGATGAGGACGGGAATTGCTCCTTCTTCAATGAGTCCTTTGGCAATTGCAGCACCTATTCCCTTTGCTCCGCCTGAGATTAGGATCACTTTTTCCTGTAGGTGTAAGTCCATATTTTCTACCAGTAAAGATTAAATCGAATAAAACTCTTGAGCCGTACTCCCTAAAATCGCTTCTTTTTCATCTGCCGAAAGTTGGTTTGTAAAGGATTCGATGACTTCAAGTACCTGCCCGTATTCCCCTGCTAACAAGCATACTGGCCAATCACTTCCAAAGAGAAGACGTTTGGGACCAAAGATTTCCAAGGCTATTTCAAGGTAGGGGTAGAGTTCGTGGTCACTCCATTTGTTCCAGTCAGCCTCTGTAATCAGTCCGGAAACCTTGGCATAGACGAGTTCGCGCTCTCCAAAGGGCTGCAGGCTTTTTTTCCATGCTTTCCAATCCCCAGTCTTGATGTCTGGCTTGGACAAATGGTCGACTACAAAGCGCTGGTTGGGACATTTGTCGACCAAGGTTAAGGCATTGGGTAGTTGCCGAGCATAGGTGAGGATGTCGTAGGTGTAGCCTCGACTTCCTAGTTTTTGTACGCCACGAACAAATTCTTTTCGCAATAGGTATTCAGGTTCCTTGGATTGGAGGATTTCTCGAAATCCAAGCAACTTGCTGCGGCTCGACCACTGGTCTAGGACCTCGTCCAAGTTGTCCTGGGCCAGTTCAGCCCAGCCTACCACCCCAAGAATCCAAGGATGATCTTCACTGAGTTCAAGCAAAAATTCTGTTTCCCGAACCTGTTCTTCAGCCTGCACTGCAATGCATCCATCGATTTGGGAGGCTTGCAGTATTGGATACAGATCTTCGGGAAGAAAACTTCTTCGAAGTTGAGCCATGTCGGAGGTTATCCACTCAAACCGCTCAGAATCGTAGTTCCAAAAGTGCTGGTGTGAGTCAATTCTCATGCTTCTGGGTCGAGAATTGCTATTTGTTTGGATTCCCCTAAGCCTTCTATCCCAAGCTGTACTTGATCTCCAGGAGCTAGGTACCGTGGTTCGGGTAAACCCATCCCAACACCAGAAGGTGTACCTGTGGAAATGACATCTCCGGGTAGGAGCGTCATGTAATGGCTGACATAGGAGACTAGCGTTGGAATATCAAAAATCAAATCAGCAGTAGTGTTATTTTGAAGGAGTTCCCCATTGACCTTGAGCCAAATCGAGAGTCGATGTGGATCTGGAATTTCCTCTTTGGTGACCAGGTAAGGGCCTAGCGGTGCAAAGTGATCCGCACTCTTTCCTTTGGTCCATTGTCCGCCTTGTCGAAGTTGAAAGTCTCGCTCACTCACGTCGTTGTGGAGGCAATAGCCGGCTATGTAATCGTAGGCATTCTCTTTACGAACATACTTTGCGCGTTTGCCAATGACTACTGCCAACTCCACTTCCCAGTCGGTTTGGGTGGAATTTCGCGGAATGTAAATGGGATCAAAAGGGCCACAAAGAGAACTGCTGGCTTTCATAAAGAGGATAGGAACCTCTGGAACAGGCATTTTGGCTTCCTCGGCATGCTTTCGGTAGTTGAGTCCAATGCACAAGATCTTAGAAGGTCTAGCGATGGGAGAGCCAAGGCGGCTTCCCGATGGGATTTCAGGCAAACTGCTTTCCTGGGTTTTCAGCCACTGACTTAGACGATCCAATCCTTGACTACCCAAAAATGCTTCGTTCCAATCCTCTCCAAAAGAGGAACAATCCAGGCGTTTGCCTGAAGTAGTTTCAATTCCGGGTAGTTCGTGGCCAGGTTCTCCAAATCGGATGAGTTTCATGCGGATGTAAGGGTTAGCGTGTTTTTAAAACCAGAATAGGGTGGAGGTACTTACATTTTAATTCCTGAAAAACCTCCATCCACGGTGAAATTGGAGCCGGTAATGAACTTGCCGGAATCGGAAGAGATAAAATAAGCCATTTCAGCAATTTCTGCAGGGGTCCCCATTCGTCCTATAGGCTGCGTGGCGGCCAATTTCTCAAACATCTCTTGTTCTTGGCCCGGGTAATTTTTGGCCAAAAAGCCATCTACAAAGGGAGTATGTACCCTTCCCGGAGAGATGCAATTGCATCGAATCCCCTGGGTGACATAATCTCGAGCAATGCTCAAGGTCATGGAAAGGGTAGCCCCTTTGGTCATGCTGTAGGCGAAGCGGTCAGGGATCCCTATCGTGGCTGCTACTGAACACAGGTTGAGAATGGATCCACCCCCACCTTCGATCAACTTGGGGAGGGCTGCTTTGCTGCAGAGAAATAGTCCTTTGACATTCACTGAAAACAGTCGATCAAAATCTGCTGGGCTGGTACTCCCCAAGTTTCCAATATGGGCTATTCCTGCATTGTTGACCAGTACATCCAGTTTGCCAGGAATGGACTGTACGGCTTGGATCACTTGTTGTTCGTCTTGGATATCGGCATGCAAAAAGGTGACTTTCCATCCCTTATCTCTACCACTTTTCTCTACCCTTGTACCCTCCGTTTCATTGAAGTCAATCATGAAAACTTGACTTCCATTAGTCGCGAATTTTTCAACGATGGCAAGCCCAATTCCGCTTGCTCCACCCGTGATAAGGATGGTTTTATTCTCCATTTTCGTTTGAATTAAAGATTATGGATAGGATTATTTTTTGGCTGTTCATAAGGCTACTCCTTTTCCTGTTTTTACGGATTCATCGCAAGCAAAGGCTATTTTTAGACTATTTAACGCATCTTCCAAATGCTCAGTAAGATCAATGTCATGACGAATCGCCTTCAAAAAATAGAGTTGCTCTCGGTTGCATAACTCCTGGTGGTTGGGTTCATCCATCAAGTCAATCCACTCGTCTTTTTTGGCGAAAAGTTGCTTTTCGTTCAATTCTGCATGATGAACTAGAATGGATTCTGTTTTGGTGTGTGCGTCGATTTGATCGGACTGTCCTGCAGCACTGGCAGTTTTGGCGACAATGGATACCGATCCTTTGGGGCCCATGACATCTTTGATAAAGAAAGCAGTTTCGCTGATCATCGGTCCCCATCCTGCCTCATACCATCCTACGGATCCATCCTCAAATCGAATTTGGAGTTGCCCATAGTTGTAGTTGTCGGCTGCAACCTCCTCACTAAGTCTTGCACCAATCGCAGAAACCCAAACCGGCTTGGATCTGGTCATTTGACACATCACATCGATGTAATGGACTCCGCAATCCACGATTGGGCTCAGGGTCTTCATCAAATTTCGATGGACCTCCCACATGTAGCCTTGACTTTGCTGATTGAGGTTCATCCGCATTACCAGGGGCTTACCTAGTTTTTGCGCTTCTTCAATAAATCGTATCCAGGAGGGATGGTGTCTGAGAATGTAGCCCACCACTACCTTTTTATTAGTTTTCTTGGCAGTAGAGACAATTCGTGCTGCACCAGGTAGGCTGAAGGCTAAGGGTTTTTCCAAGAATACATGGCAGCCAGCCTCCATGGCCTTGCAGGCAAATACTTCGTGGGTATCTGGGTAGGTGGAAATGCACACTGCATCGGGTCGGCTCGTGGCTAAGGCAGTTCCAAAATCCTCAAAAAGAGGATAGTCGCTGCCTAATTTTTCTTGCAGGCGCAACTTGGAATTCCCTCTAGAAACAAGTCCACAAATTTCAAAATCAGGAAGCTCATGGTAGGCACTGGCATGAGATGTCCCCATATTTCCGCAGCCCACTACCAAAATCCGGATGGGCCTATTCATGGGTAATCGGTGAAACTAGTGCTGTGAATTCTTTTTTACTCAGGTATTTTATACTGACTTGAAGGGAGATGGGCTCAACCGGTTGGTCTTTTGGATCTCGAGTTACATTCACGATGTGGTCGACGATATCCATCCCTTTGATGATTCTTCCAAATACCGTGTAATCTCCATCCAGTCGAGGTATTCCTGCTGGATTCTGAACGATGTAAAATTGGCACCGGGCAGAAAGTTTACCTGGATTATCGTCACGTCCTGCTCCCAAAGCCCCATATACGTGTTTCAATTCAGGATGAAATTCAGGTTCCAGGAGGTATTTTGGATCTGTAAAACCAGCCGGCGTGTCCGGGCATCCCCCTTGCGCTACAAAATTTGGAATCACCCGATTGAAAGTGAGCGAGTCCCAATAACCCGCTTCAGCGAGTTCAATAAAACTTTTTTTGTGGTTTGGAGTGCGATCATCCAACTCTATCCAAAGTTCTCCTAATGGGGTTTGAATGTGCCCTACTGCGATTTTATTGGTTTGGGCATGACTTGGATTCCAAAGGAAAAGATAGATGCAAAAGAGAAGTACCGTTTTTTTCATAGAAGAAAAAGTTTACTTCCTAAACTACGTATTTCTCTGTTACATTTTAATTCCTTTTTGAGGAAAGCTTCTTTTTTCAATGTCAAAGAAGGTAAAAAATTTTAACTATTCGATCCATTGCAAATCGAGTAGGGTTTTTCAAGAGTTAACGACCAAGTTGATTTACCACAGGATTGGCATACATGTGAAGGAAGTTTTCTACTTCCATGGAATTGCTTGGATTTACCTTTTGGGAAAGGCGCTGCTCAAAACTTTCTTTTTCTGCGGAGCTGTAGTGGTCTGTAAACTGACTTTTCTTGTAAAGCAGATCGTAAGCGATGTAGTTGCTAGGCCAAAGTTTGTACCCTTTCCAAATTTCTCGATCAATGAATTCTCCAAGTTTGCTCAACTTTTCGTTTTGGGTGAGTTCCTCTTTTTTGAGTTGGCGAATTTCTTCATCCAGTAGTTTGTTTACCTGAATGTGAATCCGCTTTTTGGGACCCATAATGCCACTCAATAGGGTGATAAAGTCTTCATTTTCCCCTTTCACATATTTTTCTTCCTTGGCTTTGGCTATCAGTTCTGGGATTTTTAGGGAGTCCGTGGGATCGTATTCGTAAGAGATGGATACCGGAACCAGTTGTATTTTTTCAAAAAAGCCAAAAGGATTGCTTCCCTGTTCAGCAAGGGTGAGCATTTTCAATACCCCTTTCTGCGTAGAGTCGTTTCCGTCCTTGGTTCTTCCTTCCCGCTGCGCAGTCCAGACAGATCGATTTTCTCGTAGGAGTGATTTCTGGATAAATTGGGATACGAGTAAGGAACTTTCCAACAAAGCTCTCCCACTAAGGCCTCTTCGAATGGCAAAATTCCGATTTAGCCTGGATAGGATGTGGATGAAGGGCTTTTTGATCAAGTTGTCACCAATGGCTGAGGTGGTCATCACCAAGCCGGTTTCATACAAACTGGCATTCAATAAGGAGGTATCTAGGATGATGTCCCTGTGGTTGGAGATGAATAAGTAGGCTGTGTTGGGTTCCAACTTTTCAAATCCTCCCAGTGTCAAGCCTTCCGAACTCATTTCCAAAACTTTCTTTACTGCAGGGTAGATAAAGTTGATTTGAAAATCCCGTAAGGAGTGGGTGTGCTTCATCTGTTCTTTCCAGGAATGACTCGAATCCTCAGGAAAGGTAAACTGCATCATGGCGGCAAGCATGCTATCGTCCACAATCTCTTTAATGGCAGCATTTACTTCTGCGTCGTAAAAGGGGCGTATGGGATCAAACTGAGACATGATTGAGAAAGCCAAAACTTAGAAAGTAAAGTTAAATGAATTTTAGAAGGTTCGGTAACCGATCCAACCTTTGCGATTAAGGAGTTCGTTTTAGGTATTTGGTTAAAAAGGAAAATTGCACGGGCAAGGCTTCTGTCCAATAGGGCCAGGTATGTGCACCTGGCCGCTCGATGTATTCATGCGGGATTCCTTTTTGCATGAGCAAGGCATGCATCTGTCGGTTGGTTTCAATCAAAAAATCATCCACCCCACAATCCATAATTAGTGCTACTCCTTGACCCTTGAGTTGGTCGACTAGGCCTACTGCTGTGAAGGAATTGAATTGCGGAGCCTGGTAATTAATTGCGCCGAGCATTTCGATTTGACCTTTCTTCCGTAAGTTTCTGAAGTCCTCACCGACCTTCCAAAGGTCAGTGTCTATGTTCATGACTCCACTCATACTTCCTGCTGCTCCAAATAGCGTTGGGTGCTTGGCCGCCAAAGTAATCGCTCCGTGACCTCCCATGGATAACCCAGTGATGGCTCGAGATTCTTTTTGTGACAAGGTTCGGTACTGCTGGTCAATAAAAGGAATCAACTCTTGGGTCATGTAGGTTTCGTAGCGGACAGAATCCAAAAGTGGACTATCGTAATAGTAGCTGGCGGGACCTACACCTGGGGTGACGATGATGAGGTCATGCTCCTCTGCCATGCGGTTGACCAATCCTTTTTCAGTCACTTTTTGATGCCAATCTGAAAATGCTCCTGAGCCACCATGAAGCAGGTAAACTACGGGATAGCGGCTTTGACCTTTTTGATAAGAAGAGGGGAAAGTGATTGCTGCTTTGAGCGACTTCTTCATGGAGGGGCTGTAGACCGAAATGGTATCTACTTTCGCTTGGGAGAACCCAAGAATAGGTAAAAAAAGGAAGAGGACTAAGGCTAGATTTTTCATAGGTAGGGCAGGGATTTGATTTTTCATTTGCGATGAAAAATCTACTACAATAAGTGCATCCACTTTTGACCAAATAAATTTGAGTGATTTGGCATAAGTCAGACTCAAAAATAGACAATTATTGAGTGAAAACCAGCTTCTATTTGGTAATTCCCTAGGAAGACCTTACTTGATTTTTCCATTCAAAGTAGTCTTTTGCCTCGTTTTTTTTAACGGATTAGTCTAGAATTTAAAGTGGCAGGCTATCATTTCCGTAGTTGAATGTGTATCTTCCAAAAATCATCATTGGGGGGATCGCATGAAATCAGTTCAACACATTGCCTACCTACTTTTAGTCTTGGTTTTGGGCGCAATAGTAGCCAAAGAAGGGTCTTTTATTTTTATTCCTTTACTCTGGGCAATATTTTTTGCCTTTGCCTTGTATCCCATTTCTTCTTGGTTTGAGCAGAAGCGAATTCCTAGAGGACTGGCAGTTGGGCTGAGTATACTGTTGATCTCCATTCTCGCTTTTGGAGTTTTTTACCTGCTCTTGAATCAAGTTTTTGGCTTAATTCGAGAGATTCCTGAGATAGGAGAAAACGTGAAGGGAAAGTTGGCCCGCTACTCCGAACAGGTCAATCTCTTGATGGGAGAGGGTTGGATGGAGTCCCATTCTCCAGCGGATATGGGTTCTTTATTTCAACTAGTGGATTTGAATCAGACATTGTTTGCAACAGGTAAATCCCTTACGCTGATCGGGATAATTCCCTTGTATACGTTTTTGCTGTTGTACTACAAGGACTTTTTCCTAGAATTCCTGGTGAGGTATACCTCTAAGAATCAGCAAGCCATCTTGCATTGGGTGAATGATTCTGGACAAGTGATTCAATCCTATTTGGCAGGAATGATCCGGGTGACGGCAATTGTAGCTGTCCTATCCGGGGTGTTTTTCTACTTTATTGGGGTCAAATTTTTCCTCCTATTTGCCGCATTTATCGCCATCATGAATTTGATTCCTTATGTGGGGGTCTTTCTTTCCTCAGTTTTTGCGATAGCCTATGTGTTCTTGACTACGGATAGTTTGGTCTACCCCTTTTTGACTTTTGTGAGCCTTTGGGGTATTCAACTCTTGGAAAACAATCTGATTACCCCATTGGTCGTGGGCTCAAAAGTGAAAGTCAATGCCCTGGCGGTAATTTTAGCCATTCTCGTAGGAGGCTGGCTTTGGGGTATTTCGGGGATGGTTTTGTTTATCCCCTTAATCGGGGTGTTAAAAATTACCCTGGAGCGAAGCACTAACTTGAAAGCTTTTGGCTATTTACTCAGTGATGACGTGCCCGTAAATGAAGGGGTGGAGAACTTTTGGAAGGTATTGAGAAAGAAATTTTCTAAGGAAAAAAAGTAAGTAAAAAATAAGTCGGGGTGGCAGGATTCGAACCTACGACCTCCACATCCCAAATGTGGCGCGATACCGGGCTACGCTACACCCCGAACTTGTTCCAAAGCCCTTTTGCTTTGAAGTGGTGCAAACATAGAGAAAATTAACTTCTGAACTACTAGTCTTACTAAAAAATAGAAGAGAATAACTGCTTCTTGTTTTCAAACAGTCCTAAAAAAACATTTACTAAGTATTCAGCCTACCATTTAGGCCCAAAGAACCAACAAAACGATACTGAGTAGGATGATCAGGAATAGGATGGTACCAATTAATGATTGAATTCGGTTGGATTCTGATTTTTGGGTTTGAAAGTCAATTGATTCTTGAATTGTATCTAAATCAATCCCATCACCAGTTCTTTTTGGTGTAGCAGCAGCTGTTTTTTGTCGTGTTTTTTTAAGATTTTGGTTGTCCTGAAAAGACTGTGATGCTTGCCGACTAAATCCTATGCCTCCTGTCATTTGCTTGGAATACGTAAGTTCTAAACAGTTTTAACTTTAATGTAATGATTTCTTACCAATTAGAAGCTGAAATTTCAATAAATGAATTCCAATCCATTTTAGAGGAATCGGGATTAGCCCGAAGGAGACCGATGGAGGACCTAAACCTGCTAGCGCAAATGATTTCTGGATCCAACCTACTGGTTACCGCAAGAGCGGAGGGCAAGTTGGTAGGATTGCTACGAGGGATATCTGATCACTGTTACCGAAGTTTTATTGCGGATTTGGCAGTGTCTCAAGACTACCAAAGGAAAGGAATTGGACGCCAGCTACTTACAATTGCAAGGGAGCAAGCCCCAGAAGCAAGGCTATTTCTATTTTCTGCAGAAGATGCAGCCCCATTTTATGAAAACTTGGGCTTTCATTTACACGAACGATGCTATCAGTTGAAGGCCGGAGAAGAACTTCTCTAGCAATTCCCTTAACTTGCTCAAGGGCAGCCTAGACCAAGACATCAAAGCGATGAAGGAACGCAAAATTTTTAAACAGTAAATTCCGCTTTAGCCAATTGGGATAGTTTTCTTTTCTTTAAAGAAGTCTAGATTAGATAGTTCAAGATAAAATCCAATACATTTCACCAAATACTAGTTACAAACACATGAAAAAACACGTTTTCCTGCTATTCCTATTTCTTTCTGGACTAAGTATGGCTCAAACTACCAAAGAGGCTTCTACAAGTGCCTTACCCAAGGGAGAAGTAGCGAAGTCCAAGCAATCTGTTACCTTGGATGGAAAAGTAATTCCACTTTCAGCGGAGGCGGGCACGCTCCAATTGAAAGACGAAAACAACAAACCCATAGCACTTTATGGCTATACGGCTTATTTCAAGGATAACCCAGAGAAAAATCGACCCATCGTTTTTGCCTACAATGGAGGTCCTGGATCTTCTTCGTACTGGTTGCACATGGGGATTATGGGTCCGAAGCGCATTGTAGTGGATGATCCCAATTACAATGCTGCTGCTCCTTACGAACTAACCAACAATGAGTTTTCCATTCTGGATGTGGCCGATGTGGTCATGATGGATCCGGTAGGAACAGGCTTGAGCGTACCGATAGGCGATTCCAAAGGCGCTGATTTCTGGGGTGTGGATCAGGACATCCGCAGCACCAGCTTATTTATCATGCAATTTTTGAAGGAGCATGGCCGTCTCAATTCGCCCAAATACATTTTGGGTGAGAGCTACGGTACCTTCCGCAATGCAGGGGTGATGAATTACCTCTTGGACAAGGGCTATGCCTTAAATGGGGTGATCATGGTGTCCGCGGTTTTTGACCTGCGTACCCTGTTTTTTGCTCCCAATGAGGACTTGCCTTACAGCGTGTACCTGCCGACAATAGCAGCTACCAGCTGGTACCACAACAAGGTGGCTGACAAAGGGAAGGATCTTCCCTCTTTTGTACAGGAGGTGAGAGAATTTGTTGAGAATGTATACGCCCCGTCCTTATTTAAAGGAAACCGGCTTGCAGCCACCGAAAAAACTGAGATTGCTGCAAAATTGGAAGACTATACGGGCATTGCGGCCAAGGTATGGGAGCGTGCAGACCTTCGAATCACTCCAGGAGAATATTACCAAGAACTGCTTCGGGAAGAGGGGATGACTGTAGGTCGATTGGATTCACGTTACAAAGGCATCAACCTAGACCCAATGGCCATGTCGGCCTTTACGGATCCGCAGAGTGATGCCATTTCACCGGCTTATACCATGGGCTTTTTGGATTACTACCATGGTAGTTTGGGTGTGAGTAAGGACCTAAGCTATGCCACTTCTGCCTATGCCAAAGAAGGGTTTAAGTGGGATTGGAAGCACCAAGGAAATAATTTCTGGGGTGCAGATGCCGCCGTAACCACGGTGCCAGACATGGCGGAAGCCTTGAGCAAGGATCCTCATGTGGAGGTCTTGATCATGAATGGCTACTACGATTTGGCCACTGTATTCCACGGCGTAGAGCATTCCATTTCACACATGGGATTACCCGCTTCCGCCACCGATCGAATCAAGATGACGTATTACGAGGCAGGCCACATGATGTACACGCATTTGCCTTCTGCAAAATTATTCAGAGAAGACTTGAAGTCCTTCATTCAAAGTACCCTAAAGAAGTAAGGGAAAGCAGTCTAAACAAAAAAAGGAGATCCAATTGGATCTCCTTTTTCTTTGTAAAAGCAGTTTGAATTACATCATGCCGCCCATTCCGCCGCCGCCCATTGGAGGCATGGCAGGACCTTCTTCCTTCACGTCTGCTACCACACATTCGGTAGTCAAAAGCAAGGCTGCAATAGAGGCTGCATTTTCCAATGCAAGACGAGTTACCTTAGTTGGGTCGATGACACCCGCCTTGAATAGATCTTCGTACTTGTCAGTTCTCGCATTGTACCCGTAGTTTCCTTTGTTGTCGCGAATTTTATTCACTACCACAGAAGGCTCACCACCAGCATTGCTTACAATCGTTCTCAATGGAGACTCAATCGCAATGCGAACAATGTTGATCCCTGTATCTTGATCTTCGTTGGCACCTTTCAGGTTGTCAAGGGCAGAAGCAGCTCTTACAAGCGCTACACCACCACCTACAACTACACCTTCTTGTACAGCCGCTCTAGTAGCATGCAAGGCATCGTCCACACGGTCTTTCTTTTCTTTCATTTCTACCTCAGTAGCTGCACCAATGTAAAGGATCGCTACACCGCCAGAAAGCTTCGCAAGACGCTCTTGCAATTTCTCTCTGTCGTAATCAGAAGTAGTTTTGTCGATTTGTGCTTTGATTTCAGCAATTCTGCCTTTGATTGCACCTGCATCACCCGCACCATTCACTACGGTGGTGTTGTCCTTATCGATGTTGATTTTCTCTGCTCTACCCAGCATGTCTGGTGTAGCATTCTCTAACTTAAAGCCTCTTTCTTCAGAGATTACAGTACCACCAGTAAGAATTGCGATGTCTTCCAACATGGCTTTTCTACGGTCACCGAATCCAGGAGCCTTCACAGCTGCTACTTTCAATGCACCTCTAATTTTGTTGACTACAAGTGTAGCAAGTGCCTCACCATCTACATCTTCTGCGATGATCAATAGTGGCTTTCCAGACTGAGCCACTGGCTCTAGTACAGGAAGCAATTCTTTCATGGAAGAGATTTTCTTATCGTAGATCAAGATGTACGGATGATCCAATTCCACTTCCATTTTCTCCGTGTTGGTCACGAAGTAGGGAGAGAGATAGCCTCTGTCAAACTGCATACCTTCTACAGTTTTCACTTCGGTTTCTGTTCCTTTTGCTTCTTCCACAGTGATTACGCCGTCCTTGCCTACTTTGTCCATGGCATCGGCGATCATTTTACCAATTTCCTCGTCATTGTTTGCAGAAACAGTCGCTACCTGAGCGATTTCTTTGGAAGTAGAGATTGGCTTAGAGTTAGCCTTCAATTCCGCTACAACTGCAGTTACTGCCTTGTCGATGCCACGCTTCAAATCCATTGGATTTGCACCAGCAGCTACATTTTTGATTCCTACATTGAAAATTGCTTGGGTCAATACAGTAGCAGTAGTAGTACCATCACCTGCTTGATCAGCAGTTTTGGAAGCCACTTCTTTCACCAATTGAGCACCCATGTTTTCGATAGGCTCTTTCAATTCAATTTCTTTTGCTACCGATACACCGTCTTTGGTGATGGTTGGTGCTCCGAATTTCTTGTCTAGGATGACATTTCTTCCTTTTGGACCAAGGGTAACTTTCACTGCATCAGCAAGTGCATCGACGCCTCTCTTGAGTTGATCTCTAGCGTCTGTATTGAAAAATAGTTGTTTAGCCATTTTTTTAGATTTTTTTCAGGGTGATAAATGTACTTATAGGATTGCGAAAATATCAGACTCTCTCATGATGAGGTAGTCGTTGCCATCGACGCTCAACTCTGTGCCGGAATATTTACCGTACAACACAGTGTCTCCAACTTTTACCGTCAATGGTTCATCCTTTTTGCCGTTACCTACTGCAACTACAAGTCCTTTCTGAGGTTTTTCTTTTGCAGTGTCCGGAATGTAAAGACCGGAAGCGGTTTTTTCTTCTGCAGCAGCTGGCTGTACCAATACACGGTCTGCAAGAGGTTTGATGTTCACTTTTGACATAGATATAAAATGTTAAGGGTTATAGTAAACTTACCAGCACCTACCTGCACTTCTTGTGCCAAGGGTGGAATCCGGCTTGATTCTGACAAATCGACGCTAAATCTTCGAAAATCTATCTGAAATGGCATTTTATAGAATAAATCCATCTGCCAAAATTTCTTTTTTCTTAACCCCTCTGACAACAACTTGTCAGTGGGTCAAAAAAAGAGCCTTACCGAAAGTAAGGCTCATCAATTCGAATGGCTCGTATTTAGTTCGCTTTAGTGGTATCCACTGGAGCGGCATCCTGAGCAGGAAGTGCATTTTGAGTATCTCCAAATGCTGGTGCTACTGCCTGTTCTTTAGCAGTTTCAATATTTGGTGAAGAAAACTGGTTGGGCTGGCCGCTGGTGAAAAGTACTGAAGAAACAAGTACAAGTGCCATAATTGAAATTGCCAGGACCCAAGTTGCTTTTTCAAGTACATTTCCTGTACGGGTTACTCCCATGATTTGTGAAGCACTGCCACCAAAAGCAGCACCTGCACCACCTTTAGAGTTTTGACCTAGGATTACCAAGATGAGCAAAACCGCTAAGACCAAAATCACACTGATTAATATCGTAAACATAGGGATTGAATTATTCTTTTGATTTTTCAATTAAGTCCGCAAAGTAAGCCCTTTTCTCGGGAAACTTCAAAGCAAGCTTCTCATAAATTTCAATTGCTTGTGCTTTTTTGCTTTGCTGAAGAAGAATTTTGGCAAAGGTCTCGGAGATTACCCCATCATTCAAGTTGGTACTGGCATCTGCTAAATTCGCGTTATTTTGGTTGGCTTCAATTTCTTTAATGGTTGCCAATTTGATTTCCTTTTTACTAAAGGCCTTAATCAGATCTATTTGCTCACGCTTTTTAGAGTCAAGAATTTCCTTTTTTTCCTTGCGCCTGATGCTTTCAATCAAATCGTCTTTGGGTGCGGCTCTTTTTTTAGGCTTAGGACTATTTTCTTCTTCCTTTTCACTCTGCTTCGCTGCTACCTCCTGCGCTGGAGCTTCTATCGGTTCAAACAACCAACGCTTGAGCCAGACTCGATTCGAACTGGTGACCGCCGCTAATGGAAGTGAAGGGCTATTTTCCTGATTCCTTACTTCAAACCGGGTAGAAAGCAAATGGGATAGGAAGAAGAAAGGAAAGTTTTTTTGAACCTTCTGGATTTGGAGGTAATCCGTTTTCTCCAGCCGATCTGCTTTTTGGATGAGTTCTAGAAATTGAGTTGCGTTCACAGCAGTTAATTTGAATTCAATATACGGATTTTACCAGTTGGCCACCGTAGCGGTGAAAATATCTTGAATGATGGTTTCGAATATGTCTTCTACCAATTGACTTTCTACATCGAGTAGGGTAGTGGTTCGTGGGTCATAATCCTGAAAGAAGGTAAAAGTCTGCTTTTTGTTCTCTTCTTCATTACTCAAGTTGACATACTCGACCTCGACGGCAATGGTCAATCGCATTTGCCCAGCACGATCTGGAAGATTCGGATCTCCAGAAGATACCACTGCCTGGGGAGACAAGGAATAGCGAACGATGGATCCAGAGAATTGCAGGTCCCCATTGTTTCGAACAAGTTCCAACTGGGTATTTCGCTGGTAATATTCTTTCAATGCTTCGGTAAATCGCTGCTCCATGTTGGCAGGCCCACTCCCGGAGTCATTGAAAAAATTTTCTACGGAGAAGGACTTCACCAATTCGTAATTGATGTTGGTGCCCGTAAAACTGTACTTAACAGAGCAAGCAGACAATCCCAAGGACAGCAGGAGCAATAGTAGCCAAAATCTATTCAATATCATATTGTTTGATTTTTCGATAGAGCGTTCGTTCGGATATTCCAAGGTCGTTGGCCGCATACTTTCGTTTGTTGTTGTGCTTTCGAAGCGCCTTTAAAATCATTTCCTTCTCTTTCCGCTCTAGGGAAAGGGAATTATCGTCCTCCTCATGCACAATATCTTCAATCACATCTTCTTCGTAATCCTGATTTAGTGGAGTTTCCTTTGTTTTCGACTCCAGCATTAAAGGCATGGTAAACTGGGATTGTGTCTCAGGAACCTCCTTGGGGACAAAGTTGGCGTCCATGTCTTCAAAAAGGCCCTGATGCTTTTGCATCAGTGAAGAATTAATCCCACCACTTTGGTAAGACTCTAGGATGAGTTTCTTTAATTCATTCATGTCCTTTTTCATGTCAAAAAGGACTTTGTACAAGATGTCTCGTTCCGAAAAATCCATAGATTCTGAACCTCCTCCCTTGAAGGCCAAGGGCAATCGTGTACTGGCTTCAGGCAAGTAGCGCGACAAGGTAAGCGCGTCTACCTCACGGGTTTCTTCTAAAAGCGAAACTTGTTCTGCTATATTTTTTAGTTGACGGATATTGCCTGGAAAGGGATAGCGAAGCAATACTTCCTGAGCAGCAGCATCCAAGGTGATGGGCTTGACGTGGTATTTCTCTGAGAAATCACCGGTAAACTTTCGGAAGAGCAGTAGCATGTCCTCCCCACGCTCCCGTAAAGGGGGGACAAAAATGGGGACTGTATTCAAGCGGTAATAGAGATCTTCTCTGAATTTCCCTTTTTCTACGGCCTTGATCAAGTTGACATTGGTCGCCGTGATCACGCGCACGTTGGTTTTCTGTACCTTGGAGGAGCCCACCTTGATGAATTCTCCATTTTCTAACACGCGAAGGAGTCTGGCTTGAGTACCCAAAGGCATCTCACCAATTTCGTCCAAGAAAATTGAACCTCCATCTGTGACTTCAAAATACCCTTTTCGAGCCTCATGTGCTCCTGTAAAAGATCCTTTCTCGTGACCAAACAATTCGGAATCAATGGTACCCTCCGGGATGGCCCCGCAGTTGATGGCAATGAATTTGCCATGCTTACGAAGGGAGAGGGAGTGGATGATTTTAGAAAAACTTTCCTTACCACTACCACTTTCACCAGTAATCAGTACGGTCATTTCCGTAGGTGCTGCCTGCATGGCCACCTGAATGGCATGATTGAGCAGGGGACTATGACCAATGATCCCAAATCGCTGCTTCACACTTTGAATTTCTGGGACCGTAATCATAGCACAGAAGGATTTAATTCAAGTACTTCTCCAAAAAGAGTGGCAGGAGAACATTCGGTAATTTTAACGCGCACGTAATCTCCAAGTTTAATTCCTTCTCCAGGAACGATGACTACTTTATTGGCAGAATTTCTTCCCCGCAACTCGGAGTTAGATTTTTTTGAGGTTCCCTCAATCAGGATGATTTGTTCTTTGCCGAGGTCCAATCGGTTCCGCTCGTGGGAAATCTGACTTTGTTTCTCAATAATCTCCGCCAATCTCCTTTTCTTCGTTTCCAAGGGGATATCATCTGCGTATTTTTTGGCGGCAAGCGTACCGGGACGCTCGGAGTAGTAAAACATGTAGGAGAAGTCGTATTTGACCAACTCCATCAAACTTAAGGTGTCTTGGTGTTCTTCTTCCGTTTCGGTGCAAAAGCCCGCGATCATGTCTGAAGAGATGCCGCATTCTTCTCCCAAGATTTCTCGAATGGCACGCACACGATCCAAATACCAAGCACGGTCGTAGGTTCGGTTCATCAGTTCGAGCACTCTAGAGTTGCCCGACTGCACAGGAAGGTGGATGTATTTACAGATGTTGTCGTACTTTTTAATGGTATGTAGGACTTCGTCGGTAATGTCTTTGGGATGGGAAGTGGAAAAGCGAACCCGCAAGAGCGGATTTACTTGGGCCACCTGTTCCAATAGGTTGGCAAAGGTGATGACCTCAGTGACTTCGCCCTCTTTTTTATTCAATCTGGCCTTGTTATTTTCTTCTGGGGACCACTTGTAGGAATCCACGTTTTGACCCAGAAGGGTTACTTCCTTGTACCCTTTGCTCCAAAGATCTTTCGCTTCGGCAAGAATGGATTCTGGATCTCGGCTTCGCTCTCTACCTCGGGTAAAAGGAACCACGCAGAAGGAACACATGTTGTCGCATCCACGCATGATGGAGATAAATGCTGATACTCCATTCGAGTTGAGACGAACGGGGGAGATGTCCCCATAGGTTTCTTCGCGTGACAGGAAGGTATTGATGGCCTTGAGTCCATCCTCGGCAGTTGCCACCAAATTGGGAAGATCGCGGTAGGCATCGGGTCCTACGACGAGGTCTACGATTTTCTCCTCCTCCAAAAGTTTTTCTTTGAGACGCTCCGCCATGCAGCCCAGAATCCCAATGGTCATGCTGGGTTTGTGTCGCTTCAGTCCGTTGAAATGGGTCAGTCGATTGCGTACGGTCTGTTCAGCTTTTTCTCGGATTGAACAGGTATTGAGGAAGATGACATCCGCTTTTTTCACATCGGAAGTGGTGTCGTAGCCATTTTCTTTCATGATGGACGCGACAATTTCCGAATCCGAAAAATTCATCTGGCAACCGTAACTTTCGATGTATACCTTTTTTTCTTTACCGGTGCTTTGGTCCTCGGTAGTCTTGAAATCACAGGCTTGTGCTTCTTCAGGAGATAGAATGTCAATGTCTTTGATCAGATCCATGTGGTTATTTCGTAAGCGTAATCGGGAAATCAAATTTTGAGGAGTACTCCAATTACAACGCAAAAGGAGTGTAATTGCTTACAAATTTAAGAAAATACAGACAACATGTCAGGATTATTCTCCTTTTTGAATCTAGAATTTAAAAGGGAATAGGCAATTGTTCAGCGATACTCCCGTTGTCCTCGCCCTCAAAAAAGTTGGAGACACCTAGCCCTAGCAATCGGACGGGTTTGGGTAGCGAATCTTGGTGAAGGAGTTCGACAGCAGTTTGCCAAATTTGCGTTTCATTTGGGAATCGCTCCAATGTCTTACTCCGAGTTTGGAGCGAAAAGTCGTTGTATTTGATTTTTAGGGTAAGGGTTCGGCCCTGAATCCCTGTTTTTTTCAATCTGCGAAGGAGTTCCTGGTAGATCAATTCCAATTGCTGCTCCAATTCATGCGCTAAGAAAAGGTCTTTTTCAAAGGTATTTTCTGCACTTAAGGATTTCCGTTCCCGATGTGCTTGCACTGGTGAAAGGTGAATTCCGCGGACGATATGGAAATAGTGCTCGCCGGATTTACCAAACTTTTTGACGAGGTATTGAAGCGAATATTCTTTCAAGTCTTTTCCGCAATGAATGCCGACTTGCCTCATTTTTTCAGCCGTCACTTTCCCGATTCCGAAAAATTTCCCGATGGGTAATTTTTCAAGAAAGCCCTCTGCTTCTTCGGGAAGGATGACTGCCTGCCCATTGGGCTTGTTGAGATCGGAGGCAATCTTCGCTAAAAATTTATTGTAGGAAATGCCAGCAGAGGCATTTAAACCTGTTTTTGCTTTAATTTTTTCTCGGATTTCGGCGGCGATCAGGACAGCAGAATCTAGAGCAAACTTATTTTCGGTGACATCCAAAAAGGCTTCATCCAAGGAGAGAGGCTCCACCAAGTCGGTGTATTCGAAGAAGATCTCTTGAATCTGATTCGAGATTTCTTTGTAGCGCTCGAATCTAGGCTTGGCAAAAATCAGGCTTGTACATTTTTTTGCGGCCAATGCAGAAGACATGGCGGAGTGAATCCCGAATTTCCGAGCCTCGTAACTTGCTGCTGCCACGACTCCACGGCTTTCATTGCCTCCCACAACCAAAGGCTTTCCCCTCCATTCAGGGTGATCCAATTGCTCTACAGAGGCATAAAATGCATCCATATCCAAATGGATTATTTTTCGGATGGGAAAGTCGAATAAACTTTTTTCCATGGTATTAGCCTGTTGGCAGCGGGAATAGTTGATCTTGGAAATGTCTTTTCCTTCTGTAGCCCTAAACTACTATTTTTTGATCAAGGGGATGGGTTGTCCGAATGATTCCTTGGAATTCAAATCCAATGAATTTGAATAAAAAGAAGCAGGACTGTTTGAAATGTTTTAATTTCCCAACAGAATTGTAAACGAAGCAAAAAGCGAGGACACAATGGCTTGTATTTTAGAGGTAAATGGACTGGCTCCCGAAATGGGAGAAAACTGCTGGCTTGCACCAAATGCCACTCTGGTGGGCGATGTGAAGTTGGGAAAAAACTGTACGGTATGGTTTAACGCGGTTATCCGTGGCGATGTGAATGAAATCCGAATTGGGGACGATACCAATATTCAAGATGGAGCAGTGATTCATTGTACCTACAAGCAGGCAGGAACCTACATTGGCAATCAGGTATCAATTGCACACAATGCCATCGTGCATGGCTGCATCATTCACGACCGGGTGCTGGTAGGAATGGGTGCCATTGTGATGGATGGTGCCATTGTCCATTCCGATGCAGTCATTGCTGCTGGCGCAGTGGTACTTGCAGGCACCGTAGTGGAAGCGGGTTCCATCTATGCAGGAATGCCTGCCAAGAAGGTCAAGGATATTGGAGATAACATGCGTGAAGTCATCTTGCGAACAGCCAAAAATTACCCCATGTACGCCACCTGGTTTCCAAAGGGATAAATTGAAGTTTTTTATTATCGTTCACTTGGTGATTTTACCGCATTTTCTTTTGCCGGATTTTTAAAAAAAGGAAAAACAAATTGCTTTATAAAACCTTTTGGGAACTTAACGTTTCCTAATCCTGTGCTTTCTGGCCATGATTTTCCAATAGGGTAATAAGTACCCAAAATCATATCAATAAATGGAAAATGGATAGCAAAATTTTTATTGAATGCTTTGGGATCATCTGAATGATGCCAGTGATGGTATTGAGGTGTAACGATTAAATAGCGAAAAATTCCAAAATTTATTCTTGTATTGGAATGTGCCAATACTGCCTGGAAGGATACAATAATGAGGTAGGTAGTAAATACAGTAGGGCTGAATCCTAAGATATAAAGGGGTAAAAAGGAAAATGCTCTTACTCCAATTAAATCCACAAAATGAATTCGAGATCCAGCAAGCCAATCAATTTCTTTGATAGAATGATGGACTGAATGGAAGCGCCATAAATAGGGGATTTTATGAAAAAAATAATGCGCTGTCCATTGGAATAAGTCAGAAATAAATAGTGCAAGAAAAAGTTGTGGAATAAACCAAATGTTTTGAATCCATAGTTGTAAACTAGTTAGCCCAATTTTCGAAAAAATAAGTTCCGCAGGTAGTTTAATTAGAACTCCAGAAACTTGAATTAATAAATGACTGATAATAAAGTAAATTAAATCGGTCCTCCATTCTTCATGGAATTTGGTTTGATCCGCCCTCTTCGGAAGAAAAAGTTCGATAGGAATAAAAATGATAGTTGAGATTAAAATATCAATCAAAAGCCAGTCCATTCCAATTGTAAATGGCTTTGATTCAATTTCTTTGTATTCTGGTAAACCGGTCGCAAGAAAAATTGAACTTGCAATAATTAGTACACCTAAAAAACCTAGTTTAGTCTTTTTACTTAAAATAAAGCTTGATAAAGCAAAACCAAAGGAGGTTACAAGCACAATAAGGAAAATCCATTTGACTTGATTTGGTTTGTATAATTCCCGAAATTCTGGGGTGGTCAAGTATTCGGGAAAATAAGCGCAAACAGTTGTACAAAAACAAATGATGGCTAAAAAAATAGATAAGTAACCACTAATCGTTCCTTCACCAATTATGAGTCGTTTGTTTTTTATCACAAGTAATTGATTTTAAATTTTTTAAATCAATTCATTCAAACAAAAATAACTAGTCTTTCTTATTTTCAAATTCTATTTACTGCATCCAACCACTAGGGTTTTTTCGCCATTCGGCAAGAGAAGATAGGGTCGATTGATTGATGTAGTTTTCTTTTACTGCTTGAGGGAGCAGGGCATCGTAGTTACTCAAGCAAACCAAGGGAACTCCAGCCTCTGCAAAATTTTTGTCGGCCACTTCAAAGCCGTAGGAGAAAATGGCCACCATTCCCAATACCTCAAAACCTGCGTTTCGAAGGTCTTCCACTGCCTTTAGCGAACTCCCGCCAGTAGATACTAGATCCTCCACAACCACTACTTTCTGGTTGGGGACCACTTTTCCTTCAATCATGTTTTCCATACCATGACCTTTGGGTTTGGACCGCACGTAGATGAAGGGAAGTTCGAGTTGATCGGCTAGCAAAGCCCCTTGCGGGATACCTGCGGTGGCAACCCCTGCAATGGCCTCTGCACCTGGAAAGAATTGCTTGACTGCCTGAACCAGGTTGCCTTTGATTGCATTTCGAATGGCTGGGTAGGAGAGCGAAAGTCTATTGTCGCAGTAAATGGGTGATTTCCATCCTGAAGCCCAAGTAAAAGGTTTTTCGGGTTGAAGTCGGATGGCTTGAATTTCTAGTAGGTAGTGCGCTACTTCTGCAGCGATGCTTGGGTTGAGAATTTCCATGTCGTAAAAATAAGGGATTCCTCAGGTCAGAATTGATTGCCCTTGATTTTTTTTCAGGGAAGAAAAATTTGTCTTTCGTATCACCTAAAAGGATTCAGTTGAAACTGCGGCTCTTTGCTGATAATTACAATTTTTTATGCATTTTTGGACGGAACAAAACTATTTGCGAGCATTTCCCATGAAAATCTTTGTGAACGACAAGCCACTGGAAATCCTATCCTTGGCGAAGCTTGATTCGTCTAGATCTTTTGAACACAGTTATCAGCAGGTGGATGAAATTCCAGAAGAGGTAGAGTGGGAGGGAGATGTAGTTTTTTTTGAGCCTAGTCAAGATTTGGTGATTCGGATTCTCTACCTCATGCGAACCCGTAAGATGAAAAGGTTGGATTCGGTCACCTTAGTTACGTCAGCGAAGAAGGATCTTAAAGCCTTCGTGAAAAGCCGTTTTTTGATTGTCAAGGCGGCCGGTGGCGTAGTGACAAAAAAGCAAAAGGTATTGTTGATCCATCGGTTAGGAAAATGGGATTTTCCGAAGGGGAAGTTTGATAAAGGTGAGACTCCAGAGCAATGTGCCAAACGGGAAGTGGAAGAGGAATGCAATGTAAGGGTTCGCCTTGAAGACCATATCTGCACCACCTGGCATACCTACACCCAAAACAGGCGTAGTATTTTAAAGAAAACCTATTGGTACCGTATGGCTTGTACCAATGATGAGGGGATGAAGCCTCAACAAGAAGAAGGAATTGATGACATTAAGTGGCTTTCTGAGATCGAAGCAAAAACAGCCTTGATCGATTCCTATCCTTCCATGCGGTATTTATTTAAAAAATACCTGAGAAACCCAAAAATCGCCTAGAGCGAATAAGGAAGGAATTCGGTGACATCACCGCCATAGCGATGTACTTCTCGAATTACAGTAGAACTGATGGCAGCGTATGGAGGTGAAGTAATCAAAAACACCGTATCCAACTCCTCATTTAAGTAACGATTCATTTGGCTGATTGTATTTTCGTATTCAAAATCAGTGGTGTTGCGCAAGCCTCGAATTAGAAATTGGGCATTGTATTTTTTAGCAAGCGTAGAAGTCAATTCATTGTAGACCACTACCGACACTCTTGGCATGTCTACAAAAACGGATTCAATTTTCTCTACCATCAATTCAATGTCGAAATAGCGATTTTTCTTGGTGGAGTTGTAGCCAATGCCAATAATCACCTCGTCAAATAGCGTTAAACTCCGAAGCACGATATCGTGGTGCCCTTTGGTAAAAGGGTCAAAAGAACCAGGGAAAATGGCGATCTTTTTCATGATTAGACGTAATGCCAGTAGGATTCAAAAATTGCCGGTGATTTCTCCAAGGACAGACCAGGGCCATAATTCTGGTTGGCATGAGGGCGTAGCAACCTAAAATTCGTGAAGTAATTCTTTCCCCATTCTTCGGTGATTTCATTTGTTGAATTGGCTCCAAACAGGGTTACACGTGCATGGTTGCGATCGTGCTGCAGCGTTTCCATGAGGATCATCACGTATTTCAAAACGTCTACCTTGGAACTTACTTCAAATTGGTTGAAAACCGAAAGTTCTTGATCAGTAAAGCCTGCCAAATAGCATTGAGAATCATGGATATTGACCCATATTTCTTGGCCAATTAAGTTGAAACGTTCCTTAAACAGGTAGGAAAGAAACGAACAAGCACCATGATAGAACTTAAGTTCAGAAAATCGCTTAGTAAACTGAAGATGTAATTTTTCAGAAATGCAACTGAGCAATTGGATGTTATTGCTGTCTACCCCGGTGTTAAAGAAATGAGGAGAGGAGGGTAACTTTCCTGCGAGCTGCAAGTACTCCTTTTCTTTTCCTTGTTGAAAAAATACACCAGGCATCAAGGTAAAAAGTTCTTCGTGCACATAGACCTTAGCGGGTATATCTAATTTGGTGAGTGAATCAGAGGATAAAATGTCTTCCAGTTTTTTCCAACTCACTCGCTCATAGGAATGAACAGCAGTAATACTTTGGTTTTTGTCCCTTGCAAAAATATGTAGGGAAGAGGGGTAAAGAAAAAGTGATAAGCTCGCTGTATGTTGAACAGCAAACTTATCACTCGTTTGTACCTTAAGGTTATTTTCCAAGATTCGGACCGGTTATTTCCAGTTACCCTCGGTAGATGCGTCAGTTCTAGATCCTACGCGTAACGCTTTTTCGTTGTTATTGGCTCTTCTTTCAGGATTGATTGGGGCTGGGTCACGAATTTCAAATACGCTCACCTTGTAACCACCAGTTTTTTCAATTTTATCAGCAAAGAACTCAAACTGCTTTCCTCCAGAACCTGGAACAACTGGCAACAATTCAATTTTGAAATCAGGGTGTTTTGCAGGGCTGAACAAGGAGTCCATTACCGCAATCGATCCAATGGTATCATAGGAAACCTTGATTTCTTCCGCTCCGTAATCTAGGAGTTTGGTGGTTTCAGTTCGTTGCACAATCCAAATCGTACCAGTTTCAATGAAAGTCTTCAAAGAATCCCAGGTGCCTGCATATTTTCCATTAGAAGCCTGGAAAGCCAATTGTGCGTCACGAAGCATTTCAAGTTTTTCAATAGTGGCTGCTTCTAGCAAGGCAACTCTTTTTTCTTGTTCTACAACGTCATCTACACCTTTCCAAAGGAGGTAACCAAGGAAGGCAGCAACTGCAAAGAATACGAGTGAGAGAACTTTTGTTAGATTCATTTTGAGTAAGGTTTAGAAATCCGGTTAGGGTTGAAGGTTTTTAAAACGTGCTATTTTAGGTATTTATTTTCAAAATTAAAATATCCTTTACACAATACTAATTCCTCGAGCGATTTTATTCCAAGAAATAAGGGATGGATGGTTTTTTTATCCAACGACTGAAGTTCTGAGAATGTCATCCACTTAATTTCGGAAAGAATTTGACTGTCATGACTAAGTTCGGGGTCTTTTCCCAAAGTAGCATTACCGCTAATCCTTTCTACTTCAAAAAAACACTCGAGAGCATGTAAAGGTGGGTCTAGGTATTCATTGATGAACAGAAATTCACCAACGGCAATCGTTAATCCCGTTTCTTCTAGAAACTCTCGACAGAGATTGTCTTGAGCAGGACTGCCAAAATGCATTCCGCCTCCAGGTGTGGACCAAAAATCGCGATCCGAACTCATTTTGTGTTTGACCATCAGAATTTTATTTTCTTCGATCAAAACCCCATTGACTCGTATTCGGAGCCGATGACCAAATTTAGACTCAATTTCTTTGCTGATCTTATCTTCTGACATGTACTTTCGTCTAGCGATGAACAAACCGACCTCCCTGCTTCCGGCTCCTTCTGATTTACTGCGAAAGAGTTTTCCCTTTCAACCCACTTTGGGGCAGGCCGATTTTTTTGTAAAAATGGATGATTTTTTCCGAAAGCCATCCGTGGAGAAGCCGGTCTTTATCTTAAAAGGCTATGCTGGTACGGGGAAAACATCCCTATTGTCTGCAGTCGTCAAAATCCTGCCTCGATTGGATCTTCGTCCACTGTTGCTGGCACCTACGGGTCGGGCAGCAAAGGTAATGAGTACCTATTCTGGAAGATCGGCCTTTACCATTCACAAGATTATTTACAAACCGAAAGGGGATCCAGGTACGCTAGGGGGAGGCTTTACCCTTCAAAAAAATTACTTCAAAGACACCTTATTCATTGTGGATGAATCCTCCATGTTGGCTGATGATGGAGGAATGTCTGGCAACTTACTTTGGGATTTGATTACCTACACCTTTTCAGGAGAAGGGAATCGCCTGCTCTTTGTGGGAGATACTGCCCAATTACCGCCTGTAGGGAGTCAATACAGTCCGGCCTTAGATGCAGAATACTTGCTCAGGCACTACCGCTTGAATGCGAATCAAATTGAATTGGTCGAAGTCATGCGGCAGAAGTTGGAGTCTGGGATTTTATTCAATGCCACAAGCCTTCGAAATGAATTAGGAGCAGAAAAAGCAGCCATAAAAATCCAAACCCATCTATTTAAAGACATCTTTAAAATGACTTCGGAAAAGTTGGAGGATGGCCTACGCTATGCCTATTCCAAGTATGGTACGGAAAACACCTGCATCATCACCCGATCCAACAAATCTGCAGTCCAATACAATGGTTACATTCGACGGACGATCCATTTTTACGAGGATGAAATCTGTTCTGGGGATTTGTTAATGATTGTGAAGAACAATTACACCTACATGGCCGAATCCGAGAAGGTTAATTTCTTGGCAAATGGCGATCTGGTCGAAGTAATGAAAATTCGAAATTTTGAGGAACGCTATGGATTGCGGTTTGCCACTTTAGAGTTGCGTCTATTAGACTATGCGGAGGAACCCTATTTTGAGGCAAAGGTCATTTTGGATACGCTGTATTCTTCGGGCCCTTCCCTGACGCGCGATCAGTACCGATCGCTTTACGAGCAAGTAAGCGAGGATTATGCCGACCTGGCCAATAAAACCGAGCGCATGGAATACATTCGAAAGGACCCCTATTTGAATGCCCTACAAGTCAAGTTTGCTTACGCCATCACCTGTCACAAGGCTCAAGGAGGGCAGTGGAAGGCTGTATTTATAGATCAAGGGTATTTGGTGGAAGAACAAGTGGATACCGAATTTGTCCGCTGGTTGTATACGGCTGTTACCCGTGCTTCAGAAGAATTGTATCTAGTCAACTTTTCCCCTTCATTTTTCGTTAAAGGATTGGTAGAAGAAGAGGGTGGAATGGATCAATGATTTCTCTTTTCGAGAAAAGGCACAGGAGTTTTTAAAGAATAATTCTTAGCATAACGGGGAATTTATTCCATTTCCTTGCTGTTTCTTTGAAGACTGCTTCAAAATTTGAATATTTGAACATTAAACCACATTCTTATGAAAAAAATAGCACTTCTTTTCAGCTTCTTTGTTTTGGTGCTTGCGATTCAAGCAAACGCTCAAGAATCAGGTCCGGTAATCACCTTTAAGGAAAACTCCAAAGACTTTGGAGATATCGTACAGGGGCAGCAAGTAGCGCATACTTTCGTTTTGACTAATACAGGCAAGCAGCCGTTGATTATTTCCAATGTGGCAGCCACTTGTGGTTGTACCGTACCAAGCTGGCCTAAAGAGCCAGTTGCACCTGGAAAATCTGCTGAAATCAAGGTTTCCTTCAATTCCACTGGAAAGGTTGGCAAGCAAAATTCGGTCGTGCGTATTTATTCCAACGCCTCCGAACCCATTGAAAAAGTTTCCTTAATCTCCAATGTGTTGACCAAGTCCAACTAAAGCAATCAAGTTTAAATTTCCAAAGCCTGTTCTTCAGAAACAGGCTTTTTTGTTACCCAACATTTAATCTCTTTTCAATTCCATGGCACCTAAGAAGGAACGTAAAGTCACCATCCGTCAAGTATTTTCCACCATCATCTGGCCGCGTCGCAAGCAACTTTTTATTGGTCTTATTTTAATCATCATCAGTCGAATTGCGAGTTTAGTCCTTCCAGGTGCAACCAAATTTTTGATTGATGAGGTGATTCCAAGCAACGATTTACAGCAGTTGAAATGGTTGATCCTAGCGGTGGTATTAGCCATTTTTGTTCAGGCGGTTACTTCGTATGCGCTCACCCAAATCCTCAGCGTGGAAGCGCAACTTTTGATTTCCAAGTTGCGATCCAAAGTCCAGCAGCACATTATCAAATTGCCCATTCGCTTTTTTGACAACTCCAAAACGGGGGAGTTGGTGTCACGTATCATGACCGATGTAGAGGGAGTTCGAAATTTGGTAGGTACAGGCTTCGCTCAAATGATCGGAGGAGGATTGGCAGCGATCATTTCCTTGGTTTTGTTAATCTCCATCAGTCCATCGATGACGGCCTTTGTCCTATTGCCAGTACTGATTTTTGGACTCGTTTCCCTCAAGGCCTTTAGTAAAATCAGGCCTATTTTTAGAGAACGGGGAAAAATCAATGCGCAGGTCACCGGTAGACTTACCGAAACCCTGGGGGGAATCCGAGTGATCAAAGGGTTTAATGCTGAAAATCAGGAAATTAAGACCTTTGAGAAAGGAGTTGAAGAACTGTTTTTGAATGTAAAGGCAAGTTTGACAGCCACTAGTTTTGTGACTTCCGCAGGGGCTTTGCTTCTGGGACTGGCATCTGCCGGCATCATGGGACTGGGAGGCTATCAAATCATGCAAGATCAAATGACATTTGGTGATTTTCTTGCATTCACCCTGTACCTCGGATTTATGATTGCCCCTATTGTACAGATGTCCAATATTGGCAGCCAACTCACCGAAGCTTTTGCAGGATTGGATCGTACAGAAGAGATCATGAATATGCCCTTGGAAGCAGATGACAAAAAGCGTACGGTAAACTTGGAGGTCATCAAAGGAGACATTCGATTTGAGAATGTGTCCTTTGCCTACGAGTCGGGTAAGGATGTGGTCAAAGGAATTAGTTTTGACGCACCAGCAGGCTCTGTAACTGCCTTGGTGGGTACCTCAGGATCAGGAAAAACTACTATCGCAGGGCTAGCAGCCACATTTTTGAACCCAGATTCTGGGGTGGTGTATTTGGATGGTCACGACCTCCAATCCATTACGCTTGATGCCTTCCGCTCACAATTGGGTGTGGTCTTGCAAGATGACTTCCTTTTTGAGGGGACGATTCGAGAAAACATCCTCTTCCCGAGACCTGATTCTTCGGAAGCACAATTGGAATTGGCAGTCAAAGCCGCCCATGTGCATGAATTTACGGATCGCTTTGAACACGGATTGGATACCTTAATTGGGGAGCGAGGTGTCAAACTCTCCGGTGGTCAGCGCCAGCGAATTGCCATTGCACGAGCGATCTTGGCAGATCCAAGAATTCTAATTTTGGATGAGGCTACCTCCAACTTGGATACGGAATCGGAATCTTTGATTCAGGCGAGTTTGAAGGAGTTGATGCACGGACGAACCACCTTCGTCATTGCCCACCGATTGAGCACGATTCGTCAAGCAGATCAAATTTTGGTGATCGAACAAGGACAAGTGGTGGAGCAAGGAAAACACGAAGAACTCCTAGCCAAAAAAGGGAGGTATTTCGATTTGTATACCTACCAAGCACGCATTTAATTGCGATTACTTCTTTGCCTTTTCTTTGGATAGGGTCAGCAGGGCTACCGTGAAGAGGATGAGGAATGTCCCTGCCCAGTCGTAACCCGAAAAAGATACACCTAGCCAGAGAACGGCCGTTAAGGTGGCGGCAAGCGGCTCCACACTACAGAGGAGGCTAGCGAAAGTGGCGCCAATTTTGGAGACGGAGGTGAGGAAGAAATAGAAGGCAAGGACGGTTCCGAAAATCACAATGTACCCAAAGGCGAGCCAGGTTTCTCCATCCCAGGTGCCAGAAAAACTCCATGGCTGCGTCCAGATGGACAATACAATCCCGCCCACCAGCATGCCCCAGCCCGTAATGGCTGCGGGTGAAAAACTTCGCAATAAGCCCACCGGTTGGATGGTGTAGAAGGCCAATGCCAAGGCTGACAAAATGCCCCAAAAAAGTGCTTGGTCCGAGATCACCAAGGATTCGGTTGAGCCGTGCGTTACCAAAAGGAAGGTGCCTGCAAGGGCGAAAATCAAAGCCAAATATTCTCCGAGGACTGGCCAAGTTTTCGTTTTGAGGGCGTAAAAAGCCAAGACAAATACAGGTCCGATGTATTGCAAAATGGTAGCGGTGGCCGCATTGGAAAGGGAAATGCTGTAGAAATAGGTGTACTGCACGGCTACCATGCCTAGAATTCCAAAGAGCAAAAGTTTGCCTGCATTTTTAGGGGTTTTCCAGATGGTTACCGCTGCTTTTTTCTCCCGAGCAATTGAAAATAGGACGAGCAGAGTGCCCGCTAGCAACATGCGCCAAGTAACGAGCCAGGCAGGATCTACCCCTTTGCTTTGAAATAAAAATTGCGCACAGGTTCCTGAAATACCCCAAAATATAGCCGAGGCGATGGCCATTAAAAATCCGGATACTTTTTGATAGGAACTTGACTGCATAGGGCAATAGAATCGACGAATATATCGCTCCAATTTGAGAAATGGTATTCCCTTGCGCAAGAATTCCTTGAAGTTCACTTGAATCTGGTCTTGGTAAATCCCGGGCTATTTCAGAACTTCCCCATTCCTGATGGATCAATTCATGCAAAACATAGCCACTAATCTTTTCCTTGATGAATTCCTCACTTTCTGCTAGAATTGCCACCCATGAAGACGAAGAAGCCCTTTGGGGAATCTTAGAACCCAGGATCCGAGAGGGAGGAACCTATGTTTTTTCCTTAGATAAAACCAAGGAATCGATGATGGGCTACTGGATGGGGGCTGATAAAGTCACTTTTGTAGTAGAAAAGGAAGGGCTAGTGGTAGGCACCTTTTACCTCAAAGCCAATCAAGAAGGTTTGGGTGATCACATCTGCAACGCAGGTTTTGTTGTGTCTCGGGATGCGGAGGGGCAGGGTGTGGGTCGTTGGATGGGTGAATTTGCCCAAGCAGCAGCCAAGTCTCGTGGATTTCTAGCCATGCAGTTCAATTTTGTAATCCAATCCAACCAAAAGGCTGTTCATCTTTGGAAATCTCTCGGCTTCTCAGTGATTGGTGAGATTCCGGAAGCCTACCGACATCCAGAATTGGGTTTGGTATCTGCCCTTATCTTCCATAAAAAACTATAAGTTCATCGAATTACGACCCGCTCAGTTCTTCCAATCATGACCCTCGATCGCCGAAGTTTTATCAAATCCACCATGATCACAACCTGCTCGTTCTTGTTGCCACCAGCAATTCTAGACTTGTGGGCAGGGGAGGAGCAAAGCCTCCGATTGGGACTGATTACAGATTTGCACAAGGACATCATCCACGATGCAGACCTTCGGCTTCAAACATTTTTAGATGCCCTAAAAAGTGTACAGCCGCATGCAAAAATTCAATTGGGTGATTTTGCCATACCCAAAAAAGAAAACCAGCCTTTTATTGATTCATTTAATCAAGATCCCATTCCTTCTCTGCACGTGATGGGCAATCACGACTTGGATGAGGGCTATACCAAGGAGCAGGTGATTCAAACTTTTGGCATGCCAGCAGCCTACTATGCCCAGGTGATCCAGGGGGTTCGGATACTGGTGTTGGATGGGAATGATCCAGGTTCACCGAAATCTACCAGTGGCTATGCCTCCTACATCGGTAAAGCGCAGCAGGACTGGTTGAACCAGCAATTGGAGGATTCAAAGGAACCAGTGATTGTCATTTCTCATCAACCCATCGCAGGGATCTACACGATTGACAATGCCGCTGAAATCCAGGCCTTATTGAGTGCGCATGCCAGCAAAATCATTCTTGCCCTCAACGGCCATGCCCATGTAGACCAGTTTCTCAAAGTAGGAAGTGTATCCTATTTACACTTGAATTCGGCTTCCTACTATTGGGTAGGAGAAAAGCACAGCCACTTGAGTTTGGATGCCGCTACTCATGCCGCCTATCCTTCCCTGTCACGAACTTGCCCTTATGCTGATGTGCTTTTTGGGATTTTAACACTGGATCGAAAGGAGGGAAAACTCACCCTTTCTGGTAGAAAAAGTAGTTGGATCGGCCCTTCCCCTATGGAATTGGGCTACGGGATTTTATCTAAAGCCGAGCAAGATCTTTACCTACTACCCCAAATTTCCGATCGAAAGATTTCTTAGTTTTTGACAGGCAAACTTTCCAAAATAAGTCGAATCAATTCGGACTTATCTCCATTTGGAATCCATCTTGAAACCACCAGCAAGTCATTTTCTGGATCAACATAGATCATATTTGTACCTGCTCCCAGATGGAGGAATGCCGATTTGGGAGCGGAAGGAATTTGCTTTTTCTCCAGGTTCAAGTAATAGTTCATAAACCCATAATCAGGCTGTACAGGAGTAGGGGTTTTGGAAAGGTCAATCCAAGTGCGCGGAATGAGTTGCTTTCCATTCCAGTTTCCATTGCGAAGGGTGAGGTAGCCAAATCGGGCTTGATCCCAGGCAGAAAGCATCATGCCTCCGCCCCAATGCGAGCCGCCACTTACGGATTGGATGATTTGTCCATCGAGAACGACATAAGAGTTTTCGTATCCAGTCCATCTCCAAGTTGGGCTCGCGCCAATAGGATCCATGATTTTTTCTTTCAATACCTGAGGAAGTGGTTTCCGCCACACATTCAACAGGGCCAAGGCCAATACATTGACCCGGGTGTCGTTGTATTCGTAACTGCTGCCAGGTTCGCGTTGATCTCGGGTTCTTTTTTGCTTCACCCCCTCTGCAGGCCGATCTCCCCAATCCGGCTTGCCCCAAAGGGTGCCCTCCCAATCGGAAGTCTGTCGCAGCAAGTGTTCCCAGGTGATTTTTTTGTTGTGTGGGGTATCAAAGAGATTAAATACATCCTCTTGGTCCAGGTGATCTGCCTTATTGACCGCCAAGCGCAAGGGGTCGTACGGGTAGATGGGCGCCATGTAGGGATGAACCTGATCTTGAACCGAGCGGATCAAGCCTGCTTCTACGGCCAAGCCTGCGGTAGTCGAAAGGAAACTTTTGGCCACGCTAAAGGTCAAATCCACTCGCGCTGGGTCTCCCCATTGGCCGACTACGTAGCCCTTGTAAATGATCAATCCAGTCGCCGGACCACGTTCTTTCATGGGACCAACAGGATACCCAAAGGGCTCTCGGCCAAAAGCACTTTCGTAATGAGCGATTTTTAGGTTGCGGTTTTCTGTGCTTTCATGCGTTTCAGCAAATCGGACGGCTTCCTGAAGTTTGACAGCATCTAATCCCAGTTCCTTGGGAGTTTTGGATTGCCAATTCCCAGGTTGCGGAAAGTAACCTTGTGCCTGGGTAGTCAAAGAGGCGAACCCAAGGAAAAAAACAGAAAAGAAGAGATGCTTCATAGTGGAGTCCTTTATTGTTCGAGTTTACTACAATGCAAGAGTAAAGCCAGACCATTTATCAAATCTTTTTTGCTGGCTAGTTTTCAAACTCTTTTGAGGGGAACGAGTTAAAGAAAAAAATCCAGGTCAATACAGGGTTTTTAGGAATTTCCTCGATTAAGTAGATCATCCGATGAGCGAAAAGAAGATATACATTGTAGGTGCCGGACTTTCTGGCCTGATAGCCGCACTTGAACTGGAGAAGGCGGGTTTGTCACCTGTGATTTTGGAGGCTTCAGATCGAGTGGGAGGACGAATGAAAACCGATATTGTGGAGGGATACCGACTCGATCATGGGTTTCAGGTGTTGAATACCGCCTACCCTGAAGCGAAGCGGTACCTTGATTTTCAAGCCTTACAACTCAAAAATTTTGATCCAGGGGCAATTATTTTTGAAGGCAAAGATTCCTACATCCTCACTGACCCATTGCGAAATCCATTGAAGTTGGTTGGAATGGCGGTTTCCAGAGTGGGAACCTTCCTGGATAAGGTGAAGGTATTTACCCTAACGCAGGAATTGAAGAAGAAGAGTTCTGAGGAGATTTTTGCAGAACCTTCTTTACCAACTCATGAATACTTGAAAAAGTATGGGTTTTCGGATGCCATCATTACTAATTTTTTCAGGCCGTTCTTTCGGGGTATTTTCTTGGAAAAGGACTTGGAAACGAGTTCCCGAATGTTCGAGTTTGTCTTCAAGATGTTTTCACAAGGCTATGCCGCGGTTCCCGCAAAAGGAATGGGCCAGATTCCTGAAATGATCAAAGGACAACTACAAACGACAGAAATTCGACTGAATACGCCCGTAGCAAGTGTAGAAGGCGGAAAGATCCTGCTTGCTGATGGAACCCAACTTGAAGCAGATCGAATCATTGTGGCCGTTCAGCCAGATCTAGTGATGAAGCAGTTGGAAGGTCAGTTTGCGCCATCCCGCAAGGTTATTAACTTGTATTTTGCTGCTCCCAAATCCTTCTTAGGTCGACCAATGATTGGTTTGATCACTGGACAGCGAGTGATCAACAACCTCGTTTTTATGGAGGATGTCTCCAAGGAATACGTGCCTGCTGGCAAGTCTTTGCTCTCTGTGACCGTATTGGATACCGAACTGACAGACAAGGAGTTAGTTAAGGCGGTTCAAAGTGAACTGGAGGAAATTTCTGGTACCAAGGCGGATCATTTCAAACACCTGAAAACCTACTTTATCCCACATGCCTTGCCTCAGGTGGGTGATTTGAAGTTTAGCATTCCATTCACTGAATGCAAGGTGCTGGACCAAGTGTTTTTAGCAGGAGATTACCTTTTGCATGGGTCCATCAATGCTGCCATGACCTCGGGTAGAACTGCTGCCGAGGCGGTCATTCACTCGTTTAGCGAACGAGAATATTAAAAAAAGAGGTCTGGCTTATTTCTTGTCCAAATTGAAGATGGATCGTAACTCCACTGCCTCTTCAGGCTTCATGCGCTGTGCAAGTACCAATCGCAACTGTCTTCTTCTCAACGCCCCTTCATAAAACTCAATTTCCTCAGGTGTTTCTGGTACAACCAGAGGGACTTCGATAGGCTTGCCATTCTGATCTACCGCCACAAAGGTGAAAAAGGCACGGTGGGTCATGATTTTTTTGTTGGCGGGAATGTCCTCAGCCGTTACTTCAATGAATACTTCCATGGAGGAATTGAAGGCACGTGTGACTTGTGAGCGTAGCGTGACTACATTGCCCAAATTGATGGGCTCCTTGAACGAAATGTTATCTGCTGAGGCGGTGACCACAATTCGGTTGCAATGCTTCTGCGCAGCAATGGCGGCTACGATATCCATCCAATGCATCAGTCGCCCACCCATGAGGTTGTTGAGCGTGTTGGTATCGTTGGGAAGCACCATTTCCGTCATGATGGTTACGGAGTCTTTGGCAAACTTTTGGTTAGGCATATCGGCTGACTTTGTTCAAAAATAGCATTAAAATTCCGTGAAATGCACTTTTGTCATCTGATCCCAAATTTAATTTGGGGAACAAGGTTATTCAATACCAAGAAATTAGTGGAGGACTTATTGATTCCAGCCTTCTTTTCCAAGCAAGGGCACAAAGGCGAATCCTTCAAATTCTTCCCGCTGGATTTCGGTAGCCGACTTTTTGGTGATTTTGACCATAGCCTGTTTGCTTCGGTCTCCTATAGGAATTACTAGGATTCCTCCGATTTTCAGTTGCTGGATCAGGGCTTCAGGGACCACAGGAGCCCCTGCGGTCACGATGATTTTGTCGTAGGGAGCATGCGCCGGTACACCTCCTGTACCATCACCATAGAACAATTGCAGTTGGATGCCCAGTCGCTGCAAAAAGCGGCTCGTATGCTCAAAAAGTTTTTTTTGATACTCAATACTGATCACTTCAGCGCCCAGCAAGTGCAAGATGCAGGCTTGGTATCCCGAGCCGGTTCCGATTTCAAGGATTTTGTCCCCTGGAGCAACTTCCAGTAGGGAAGATTGAAAGGCTACCGTATAGGGTTGAGAAATGGTTTGTCCTTCACCAATGGGAAAGGCCTTGTCCTCGTAGGCATGGGAAATCAAGGCGGTATCGAAAAAAAAGTGGCGGGGTAACGTGTTGATCGCCTCCAGTACTGCTTCGCTTTGGATCCCCTTTTTGCGAAGTTCGGCTACCAGCGCCTTTCGCTTTCCTTTGTGTAAGTAGGTATCTTCTAACTTGAGCATGAATTTTGGACTTGAGCCCTCGAAGATAATTGATTAATTGCCGTACTTTGAATCCGAAAAGGCAATTTTTGGTATAGATTGTCGGAAGTACCTAATCCTCAGCATATGTTTACTGGAATCATCGAAGCCATCAGCACCCTTAGCCAAATCACCACCGAAGGGACCAATACCCATTTTTATTTTTCAAGTCCCCTAACTGCTGAATTGAAGGTAGATCAATCCTTGGCGCACGATGGCGTTTGCCTCACGGTAGTAGAAGTCACTTCAGAAGGCTATCGGGTGACAGCCATTGCGGAAACCTTGCAAAAGACCAATTTGTCTACCTGGAGAGTGGGTAAAAAAGTAAATTTGGAGCGCTGCATGTCAGCGAATGGACGCTTCGATGGGCACATTGTCCAAGGTCATGTGGACCAAATAGGGACGATTCAGCGAATCGCAGATCAGGACGGCTCTTGGCTAGTGGATGTGAGTTTCGATGCCGCTTTGGGAAATGTGACCGTGGAGAAAGGGTCTATCACGATGAATGGAACCAGCCTGACCTGCTTTAATTCTGCACCAGGGGCATTTTCGGTGGCGATCATTCCCTACACCTACGAGTTCACCAACTTTCACCAACTGAAGGCAGGGGATATCGTCAACTTGGAGTTTGACATTGTGGGCAAGTACATTCAGCGGATCACCAAAGGCTATCTTTGAGTAAAACACTATAGTGTACAAACAAAAAATGGCAGCAAGAGATCCTTGCTGCCATTTTTTGTCTTAAAAGTACCTTATACCTTGATGTAGATTTTATTTTTATCCATCAGGAACCCAATGCTCCAAATCAGAAGCATGTAAGAGATTGCAAATAAGAAGGAAGCATTTTTAGGTTCTAGCCAACTCGTAAATCCCTTTGCATAAATCACATCCTGCAGGTTGCTGTCTCCAATGGGTATAAACGAAATCAATGCGATCACAAGTCCAGAACATACATATAAGATCAGCGGATTGCGTCCAAAGGCCTGGAAGAAGTAGGTCCAAGAGGAAATTCGATTGACCTCTACCACAAATACTAGAACCGAAAGCAAGACCAGATCCCAGCCTACGGTGAGCAGCACGTAAGGGCTTGTCCAAATTTTCTTGTTGATTGGAAATACCACATCCCAAGCATAACTCAAGCCGATGAGGAAAATTCCCATCACGAGAAGCATGCGAACGACTGGAACGGTATTTCCATTTTTTTGGATAAAACGACCCACGAGGTAGCCGGCAATCACATTGACGATGGAGGTGAGTGTGCTCAAAATACCTTCTGGGTCAAATGGAATGCCTTCTCCTAGGTACATGCGCTTTTCGCCAATGACTGCTAAGTCTAGGTGAAGAGCCGCGTTGCCTTCCAAACTGTAAGGATCTCCTGCAGTTCCGAAATAGTAGAGAATAGGCCAATACAGAAGAAGGGAGGCAATGCTAAAGATCCAGCCTAGTCTGATTCCTCCCCAATACAAGAGGAGCGCAGCTCCCAAATAGGAAAGTGCGATGCGCTGCAATACCCCCAGCAATCGAACTTCCGTCAAATCGATGAAAGCAAGTTGCCCGGCTTCATTGGGTTCGAAGAATGGAAAAGCATTGAGCAGCCAACCAATAGCAAAAATGAGGGCCGTGCGGGTCAATACTTTTTTGTAAAAATCACCAGGCCGCATGTCCTGCATCTTTTTGAGGGCAAAACTCATGGCGTTTCCTACCACAAAAAGAAAGGTGGGAAATACCAAGTCGGTAGGGGTAAATCCATGCCAGTCGGCATGAGCGAGTGGAGCATAGAGTGTGCTCCAATCTCCAGGGGTATTCACGATGACCATAAAGGCCAAAGTCATGCCTCTTAATACGTCTAACGCTAAGTACCGTCCGTTTAACGTGTTGGCCTGTTGATCTATTTGCATGGGTTACGTTTGGGTTGTACTGGGTGGTTAATCTTTCGCTGATTAATTTATTTAAAATTAGATGCTTATAAAAATAACTCCTCTTAAATTTATTCAGTTACCAAAACTAGAAGTTTAACTATGAACCACTTTTTCTTCCGACGCGTCCTTTTTTGTTCCCTATTTATCGGCTTTATACTTCCCAAAGGATGGGCTCAAGTGCATGCTTCCTGGTCTTTGGAGGAGAATAAAATCGCTGCTCCTCAGCAGCATACTGCAACCCTCACGCTGACCAATCGTGGCGCCGGGACGCTGGAAGCAGGCTGGAAGTTGTATTTCAATACCATATTCATTTCCATTCGGAGCCAGTCCTTGGACCCAAAACTTAGTTTGAAGCACCTGCAAGGTGATTTTTTTGTTTGGGAAGGGGAAACACCCTCCTTGAAGCCCAACGAGTCCTTTTCTTTACCGTACCGAAGTTCTGGTACTTTTTTAAAGAATGCCTATGCTCCTGAGGGCTTGATTTTTTTACATGCAGATGGGAAAGGGGAGGAAATTTCCCAGTACCAAAAAGAAGTCATTTCGGAGGCCAATTTAGTGGAACTCGCTGCTGGCACTACCTTTCCCGTAACCTCCTCAGCCCAACGCTATGCTGAGAACCGGGAACTTTTTCCATTACCCGATCAAAACATTCCTCCTTACCTGCCTTCTCCTAAAAATTGGAAATATACCGGCTCTACGGTATCGCTAAGTCCTGGAACCATCCAGGTGGAGGGCTCAGAAGCCTTCGTAAAGACCAAAGAATACCTGGAGGCTACGCTGAAAAATGGATTTTCATCCAAAACTAGTGGCAAAGCACCTGCCTTGAAGATTCGATTGGAGCAGGTAGCCTCCCTACCTAAGGAAGGCTATACTCTAAAAACCACAAGTGATCAGGTACTGATTCAGGCCTCAACTACGACTGGGGCCTTGTATGGGGTCAATTCCTTTTTGGCGCTATTGCCTCCCGCATTTTGGAAGGATGGGGTACAGGAATTGGTACTTCCTCAAGTAGAGATTGAAGATGCACCTGCATTCGGCTACCGCGGATTTTTCTTGGATGTCGCCAGAAACTTCCAATCCAAGGAACAAGTGTTCAAACTCTTGGACTTGATGTCTTTCTACAAATTGAATGTATTCCACTTCAACTTGGCCAATGACGAGGGATGGCGAATCGAAATTCCAGGGTTGCCGGAGTTGACCGAATTTGGAGGTCGAAGAGGCTTTTCAGCGGATGAATCTGAATTTCTTTGGCCCTACTATGCTTCTGGAGCAGATCCTAACCAAAGTACCACGGGCACAGGCTTCTATACTGCATCAGATTTTCAGGAAATCTTAACCTACGCCAAGGACAGAAACATCGAAGTGATCCCTGAACTTGGCGTGCCTGCGCATTCCAGAGCGGCAATCTTGGCTATGGAAAAGCGGTACCGAACCTTCATGCAAGCCGGAAAAGAGAAAGAGTCGCTTGCCTACCGACTGGCGGATCCAGAAGATGAGTCCAAGTACCTGTCTGCTCAAAACTTCAAGG
>JACCDP011353985.1_pt1 | contig 67932 bp, 70 predicted proteins | sample 7445841 | NCBI WGS metagenome assembly JACCDP01 (sample SAMN15323441, study PRJNA562643) | freshwater metagenome | isolation source: river surface water | place: USA:Blue River Watershed | collected 2017-08-17 | reverse complement strand
GCTGATGGCTCGGTATCGCTGGCGTGGACCAATATCAAGCTGATCGCCGGGCTGTCGGCGATCGCTTTCTTCCTGTGGACGCGGAATGTGCTGGCGACGCTGGTGTTCGGGATGGTGGTGTTTACGGTGTTGCGGCTGGTGGGCTGAGGGTTCAGCTCACCAGATGCAACCAATAACTTTTAGTCTAAAACGAAGTCGGAAATTTGCAGAGGAAGATGGTCTGCGGATGTGTGCGTTATGTAAATTGTCCGGATGCCGACCATGAAATTCATGCCTTCGACATTCGCTGTAACGATGCTCTGTCCTTGTGATTCTTCAATCGTTACCCGCTGCAGAAACTCATCAGTTATCGTAATTCCCAGCCTGCTTAAGTCAATTTTGTCACTCTCGGCTGCATTAAAGTCTTGCACCCACGCTTTCTCGTCGGCATTAAGAGGATCCAAGCTAAAAAATGCAAAGGTATCACTACCGTTGCCACCAACAAGGGTATCTTCTCCGATGGCGACCAACAGATCGTTGCCATCGGCCCCCTCAAGGCGGTTAACTGAGGAATTTCCGAAAATTGCATCGTCGAAGCTGCTGCCAATCACATTTTCGATATCGGTCAGGTAATCGGTTCCGAGGGTCGCAGAGCCCAGGTCTTTGGTTCCATCTGAGCCTTTGAGACTTGCGCGCGTGTCGACGGTATCCCCTAAAAACACGATCACTGAGCCATTAATGTTTGCGTAAGAGACCGTATCGTTGCCTTCGCCACCATGCAGATCGTCATTGCCCTCGCTCGCAAAAAGCAAATCATCACCCAAGTCTCCGCGCAATATGTCATTGTCGGCGCCACCGTCCAGCCGATCATTTCCAATTCCGCCGACCAAGATATCGTCACCTTCGTCACCAAACATTGAGTCGTTTCCGTCGCTACCATAGAGAGCATCGTTTCCACATCCACCCCAGGCCCAGTCGTTGCCGCTTTCGCCGACAAGCCAATCATCGCCATTTCCGCCATAAAGCCGGTCGTTGCCATTGTCCCCGTGAAGCGTGTCGTTACCATCGCCCCCGTCCAGCCGGTCATTGCCATCACCCCCGTTGATAGTGTCATCACCGGCTCCGGCGGTGACCACGTCGTTACCCGCGCCTGCATCGATGACCTCGCTTGAATCGGAGCCGTTGATGACATCCGATTTGCTCGTACCGATTAATAAATCGCTCATGACTATTCCTTTCCGGGAGGGGGTCGTATGAATCAGCTTTCGGTACATGACGAACCATGAACCGTTACCGATATCAGTGGAAAAAACCGGCACCCGTATGCGATTTTTCTCCCGTCTTGGTGCATTCCCCGTGTATCCCCTCATGCACTATGGCGTTGTCGGTGAGACGGGCAACTTGGCTCTCTTCATGCCGGTCTGACAACGGACTTTGGGCGGGTGGGCTGCGGTAAAATAGACAGTTTTCCAACCCGCCCACGAGCCCCGCCATGCGTTTCAACCGACTCAGTGATCTGGTGCAGCAGGACAAGCTGCGCGGCCAGCGTGTTTTCATCCGCGCCGATCTGAACGTGCCGCAGGATGATGCCGGCAATATCACCGAAGATACGCGCATAAGAGCCTCGGTTCCGGCGATTCAGGCCGCGCTGGGCGCCGGTGCTGCGGTGATGGTGACGTCCCATCTTGGCCGTCCGACCGAAGGCGAGTTCAAGCCGGAGGACAGTCTTGCGCCGATCGCCACACGGCTGTCCGAACTGCTGGGCCGTCCGGTGCCGCTCAAGGCCAACTGGGTCGATGGCGTCGACGTTGCGCCGGGCGAGGTGTTGCTGCTCGAGAACTGCCGCGTGAACAAGGGCGAGAAAAAGAATAGCGACGATCTCGCGAAAAAAATGGCCGCGCTCTGCGATGTATACGTGAACGATGCTTTCGGTACCGCACACCGCGCCGAGGCCACCACCCATGGCATCGCCAAGTTTGCGCCGGTCGCCTGTGCCGGGCCGCTGCTGGCCGCCGAGCTGGATGCGCTGGGCAAGGCGCTCGGCAAACCGGCGCGCCCGCTGGCGGCGATCGTCGCAGGGTCGAAAGTGTCGACCAAGCTCACCATCCTCAAGACACTGGCCGAGAAGGTGGATCGCCTGATCGTCGGTGGTGGTATTGCGAATACCTTCATGCTGGCAGCGGGTCTGCCAATCGGCAAATCGCTGGCCGAGCCTGATCTTCTTAATGAGGCGAAGGCCATCATCGACATGATGAACGCGCGCGGCGCGTCAGTGCCGATCCCGGTGGATGTCGTGTGCGCGAAAGAATTTTCTGCGAATGCAGCGGCCACGGTGAAGGCAGTCAAGGATGTGGCGGCCGATGACATGATTCTGGATATCGGCCCCGAGACAGCGAAGCTGCTGGCGGCGCAACTGCTCGATGCCGGGACGATTGTCTGGAATGGTCCGGTTGGTGTGTTCGAATTCGACCAGTTCGGCGACGGTACAAAGACGCTGGCAATGGCGATTGCGGAGTCAAAGGGTTTTTCAATTGCGGGTGGCGGCGATACGCTGGCTGCCATTGCCAAATACGGCATTGCTGACAAGGTGGGGTATATCTCCACGGGCGGCGGTGCTTTTCTGGAATTCCTCGAAGGTAAAGTGCTGCCAGCGGTCGAAGTGCTGGAGCAGCGCGCTCACTGAGCAAACTCCCTATGAAACAGCGCGCCACCAAGATTGTTGCCACCGTTGGACCTGCTTCCAGCACCTTTGATGTGCTGCAGCGGATGATAGCGGCGGGGGTCGACGTAGTGCGACTGAATTTCTCGCATGGCAAATCCGAGGATCATGTAGCCCGTGCGCAGTTGGTGCGCGATGCGGCCGCAGCCTGTGGCCGCGAGATTGCCATCATGGCGGATCTGCAAGGTCCGAAGATCCGTATCGGCAAATTCAGCGAGGGCAAGATCGAGCTGGTCAAAGGCGATGCCTTCATTCTGGATGCCGCATGCGAGCTGGGCAATCAGCAGCGCGTCGGCCTCGACTACAAAGAACTGCCGAAAGATCTGAAGCCCGGCGATGTGCTGCTGCTCAACGATGGCCTGATCGTGCTGACCGTCGACCGGGTGCAGGGTGACGAGATTTTCACCACCGTGAAAATCGGCGGCGAGCTGTCCAACAACAAGGGCATCAATCGTCAGGGCGGCGGCCTGTCCGCGCCGGCACTGACGGCCAAGGACATGGAAGACATCAAGACGGCGATGCGGCTGGGCGCCGACTACATCGCGGTGTCTTTCCCCAAAAGTGCCACTGACATGATGATGGCGCGTCAGCTGGCGAATATCGCTGCGGATGAAAACAAGGTCACCAAGCCACGGATGATTGCCAAGATCGAGCGCGCCGAGGCGATTCCTGCGTTACAGGAAATTCTGGATGCGTCGGATGGCATCATGGTCGCGCGCGGCGATCTCGCCGTCGAAGTCGGCAATGCGGCAGTGCCCGCGCTGCAAAAGCGCATGATCCGCATGGCGCGTCACTCGAACAAGCTGGCGATCACGGCAACGCAAATGATGGAGTCGATGATCCAGAACGCGGTGCCCACGCGCGCGGAGGTGTCGGATGTGGCGAATGCAGTGCTCGACGGCACTGATGCCGTGATGACGTCCGCCGAGACGGCCGCAGGCAAGTACCCGGTCGAGACGGTCGAGATCATGGCGGCGGTTTGCGCGGAGGCCGAGAAGGCCGAGCATTTGTCGCTGGATGCCGATTTCCTGAATGTGACCTTCACGCGCATTGATCAGTCAATCGCCTACGGCGCGCTGTTTACCGCCTATCATTTGCGTGCGCGTGCCATCGTCGCGTTGACCGAATCCGGTTCGACGCCGCTGTGGATGAGCCGTCACAACATCGATATGCCGATCTATGCAATGACGCCCAGTCTCGCGACCCAGCGCAAGGCATCGCTGTACCGCAATGTGCATACCTTCGAACTGAAGCCAGACGCCAGTGACCGCGAATCCGTGCTCAAGGCCGCAGAGGATTTGCTGTTGGCCAAGGGGCTCGTGAAGAAGGATGACATGATCGTGATCGCCTGGGGTGAGCCCATGGGTCAGGTCGGCGGCACCAATGCGCTGAAGATCACCAAGATCGGCGATCGTTAATTTCTGCATTTATTTTCGTTTTTTATTTACTCAATCTATTCAATCTGATCAGGAGACTCAGCAATGCCTCTCGTATCGATGCGCCAGCTGCTAGACCACGCCGCAGAAAATGGCTATGGCCTGCCAGCTTTTAATGTGAATAATCTTGAGCAAGTGTCGGCGATCATGGCCGCTGCCAATGAAGTCGGCGCGCCGGTGATCATGCAGGCATCGGCGGGTGCGCGCAAATATGCAGGCGAAGCTTTCTTGCGCCATCTGATCTCCGCCGCAGTGGAAGCCTACCCGCACATTCCTGTCGTGATGCATCAGGATCACGGGCAGTCGCCAGCGGTGTGCATGGCCGCCATTAAATCCGGTTTCTCATCGGTGATGATGGATGGCTCGCTGGAAGAGGATGGCAAGTCGGTCGCCAGCTATGAATACAACGTCGAGGTATCGAGGAAGGTCGTTGAGTTTTCGCATGCGATCGGCGTTACGGTCGAGGCGGAACTGGGCGTGCTCGGTTCGTTGGAGACCATGAAGGGCGACAAGGAAGACGGCCATGGTGCGGAAGGCACGATGACTCGCGAGCAGCTGCTGACCGATGCCGGACAGGCGGCTGATTTCGTGCGCCAGACCCAGTGCGATGCACTGGCGATTGCGATCGGTACCAGTCATGGCGCGTACAAATTCTCGCGCAAGCCGACCGGCGATATCCTCGCGATCGACCGCATCAAGGAAATCCATCAGCGCATCCCGAACACGCATCTGGTGATGCATGGTTCCTCCAGCGTGCCGCAAGAGCTGCTGGCCGAGATCCGTCAGTTTGGTGGCGACATGAAGGAAACTTATGGCGTGCCGGTCGAAGAGATCCAGGAAGGCATCAAGCACGGCGTACGCAAGATCAACATTGACACCGACATTCGCCTGGCGATGACGGCGGCAATCCGTCGTTATCTGGCAGAGAATCCGTCGAAATTCGATCCCCGCGATTATCTGAAGCCGGCACGCGAGGCGGCGATGCAGATCTGCAAGGCGCGTTATCTGTCGTTTGGTTGCGAAGGTCAGGCAGCGAAGATCAAGCCGCTGCCACTGGAGAAGATGGCAGAGAAGTACAAGAAGGGCGAGCTGTCGCAAGTGGTGAAATAAAGCCAGCACCTTCAAAGAGTCACCCGGAAACACATCAATGAACAGTCTTTACCAATCCACCATCACCTCGCTGCCCTTGCTGGGTCGGGGCAAGGTGCGTGACAACTATGCCGTTGGCGACGACAAGATCCTGATCGTCACGACCGATCGCCTGTCTGCCTTCGATGTAGTGATGAATGAACCGATCCCGTCCAAAGGCAAGGTGCTGAACCAGATGTCCGACTTCTGGTTTGCGAAGCTGGGGCATATCGTGCCGAACCACCTGACCGGCGTGGCACCGGAATCCGTGGTCGCCGCCGATGAGGTGGATCAGGTGCGTGGCCGCGCGGTGGTGGCCAAGCGCCTGAAGCCGATCCTGGTGGAAGCGGTTGTGCGCGGTTATCTGATCGGCTCGGGCTGGAAAGATTATCAGTCGACGGGTGCCGTGTGCGGCATCCCGCTGCCTGCCGGTCTGAAGATGGCCGCCAAACTGCCGCAGCCCATCTTCACGCCGGCCGCCAAGGCGGATATCGGCGAGCATGATGAAAACATCAGCTTTGAAGACATGGAAATGCGCATCGGAAAAGAGCTGGCAGCCAGGATGCGGGAGGTCAGTATTCAGCTGTATCAGGCAGCAGCGGATTATGCGGCCACTAAAGGCATCATCATTGCCGACACCAAGTTCGAGTTCGGGCTGGATGATCACGGCGTGTTGCATCTGATGGATGAAGTGCTGACCGCGGATTCATCGCGATTCTGGCCGGCGGACTCCTATGCCGAAGGCATGTCGCCGCCGTCGTTCGACAAGCAGTTCGTGCGAGATTATCTGGAAACGCTGAAAGACTGGAACAAGACTGCGCCCGCGCCGGCGCTGCCTGCCGAGGTGATCGAAAAAACCGGCGCCAAATACCGCGAGGCGCTGCAGCGCCTGACCGGACAGGAACTGAAGGATTGAGGGACTGAGATGAGCGAAGCCAAGCCTGTCGTGGGTATCGTGATGGGGTCCTCCTCCGACTGGGAGGTGATGCAGCATGCGGTCGCGATGCTGAAAGACTTCGGTGTGCCACATGAGGCGCAGGTGATTTCTGCGCATCGCATGCCGGATCAGATGTTCGACTACGCAAAGTCGGCACGCTCACGCGGACTGCGCGCGATCATCGCCGGTGCCGGTGGCGCTGCGCATTTGCCCGGCATGCTCGCTTCGCAAACCATCGTGCCGGTGCTGGGTGTGCCGGTGCCTTCCAAATATCTGCGGGGTGAAGATTCGCTGCTGTCCATCGTGCAGATGCCCAAGGGCATACCGGTGGCAACGTTTGCGATCGGCGAGGCCGGTGCGGCGAATGCGGCGCTGTCCGCGATTGCGATGCTGGCCGTCGATGATGCGACGCTGGCCGAAAAACTCCTGAACTTCCGCGCGCAGCAGACCCAGGCTGCGATGGCAATGAAACTCCCTGCATGACTGCCAAGACTGCTCCCTCTGATTCATTCAAACCTCAGGCGTCACCCTCCACCTGGCTCGGCGTGATGGGCGGCGGCCAGCTCGGCCGCATGTTTGTGCATGCCGCACAGGCGATGGGTTACAAGGTCGCGGTGCTCGAGCCTGCAAAGGATTGTCCGGCCGGTCATGCGGCTGATGATCTGATCTGCGCGTCCTACACCGATGCGGCGGCGCTGTCGCGCATGGGCGCGGAATGCTCGGCGGTGACGACCGAGTTCGAGAACGTGCCTGCGGATAGCCTGTCTGCACTGGCGCAGCACGCCTTCGTCGCGCCATCGGCAGCTGCGGTATCGATTGCGCAGGATCGACTGGCCGAGAAAAAATTCTTCACTGACTGCGCGCAGCGCTCGGGCGTGCTGCCCGCACCGCATCAGCGGATCGCTTCGGCGGCAGATATCGATACGCTGCCGGACTCGCTGCTGCCCGGCATTCTGAAGACCAATCGTCTCGGTTATGACGGCAAGGGGCAGGTGCGGGTCAGCAGCAAAGATGACGTACGTGCTGCATTCGACGCAATGAAAGGCGTTGACTGCGTGCTCGAAAAGATGCTGCCGCTCGCGTATGAAGTGTCCGTGCTCGCGGCGCGCGGAGCCGATGGCAATGCCGTGGTTTATCCGATTGCCGAAAATGTGCATCGCGACGGCATTCTGTTTACCACGACCGTGCCCGGCCCGAATGTCACGCCGGAATGCGCGAGCCGCGCTCAGGCCGCCGCCTTGGAGATCATTCATCGTCTCGATTATGTCGGCGTGCTGTGCGTGGAATTCTTTGTGCTGAAGGATGGTTCGCTGGTCGTCAACGAGATGGCGCCGCGTCCACACAACAGCGGGCATTACACGATCGATGCCTGCATTACCAGTCAGTTTGCGCAGCAGGTACGCGCCATGGCGCGCCTGCCGCTGGGCGATGCACGCCAGCATTCGCCGGCGGTGATGCTCAACTTGCTGGGCGATCTGTGGTTCGAGGCTGGCAGCGACACACCGCGCGAACCTGCGTGGGATAAAGTGCTCGCCTTAACCGGGGCGAATCTCCATTTGTATGGCAAGGATGATCCGCGGCGCGGACGCAAGATGGGGCATGTGACCTTTGTCGCTCCGACGCTTGCCGAAGCCATCAGCCAGTGCGATTCGGCCTGCCGGATACTTGGCATCCAGCCTTGATTATTCATCGCTGATTCATGACTCCCGATATCGGTGAAATACGACAGGCGGCTCGTCTGCTGGAGGCGGGCAAGCTGGTCGCTTTTCCGACCGAGACCGTCTATGGGCTCGGCGCTGATGCGTCGAATCCTGAAGCGGTCGCGGCGATTTTCTCGGCCAAGGGCCGTCCCTCCAACCATCCTGTGATCGTGCATGTCGCCCATGACGCTGACCTGAGTCGCTGGGCAAGCCGGCTGCCGCCCGAAGCGATCCAACTGGCTGCGGCTTTCTGGCCGGGGCCGCTGACGATGATCCTGCCGCGCGCGGCCGGTGTTCCCGCAGCCGTCGCCGGCGGGCAGGACTCGATCGGCCTGCGCTGTCCGTCGCATCCGGTCGCGCGCGCGCTGCTCGCTGAATTTCGCGGCGGGCAGGGTGGTATCGCCGCGCCCTCTGCCAATCGCTTCGGTCATGTGAGCCCGACCACGGCACAGCACGTGATCGATGAATTTGGCTTGCCGGGTGAGGGCCCACTGGCGGCAGTGCTGGATGGCGGCCAGAGTGATGTGGGAATCGAATCGACCATCATCGATCTGACCCGCCTCGACACGCTGGGCCCCGTGCTGCTGCGTCCGGGACAAATCAGTGCCGCGCAAATCGCCGACGTCGTAGGCCGCCTGCCGGCGTTGCCCGATGCGGCCGCGCCGCGCGTGTCAGGCAGTCTGGAGGCGCATTACGCGCCGCGTACTCCGGTCGTGCTGGCCAGCGAAGCTGAACTCGACTCGCTGATGCACCGGCTGGATGAGGCAGGTCATCGTTACGCGCTGATGCATCGTTCGGCGCTGAGTGCTTCAGGCAAGTGCATGATCGCTGCCCAACCTATGCCCGTCGGTGCGGATGCTTATGCCCATCAGCTGTATGCGGGATTGCGCGAGATGGATGCAGTGCATGCAGCGCTGATCATTGTCGAATGTCCGCCCGTCGATGAGGCCTGGCAGGGCATCAATGACCGTCTGCGTCGCGCTGCGTTTGATTCGGCGGGTGTTCTCGAACGATTGCTGACTAGCTGATATCGACTGCGCCGAAACGGCTGCGGTGATAGACCAGCCCCGGCTTGGGCTCGTGAGCGCAACGCTCCACTTCGCCCACGAAAATCACATGGTCACCTTCCGGATAGCGGCTGCGGTTGTGACACTCGAACCAGGCAGACACACCGTGCAGTATGGGCAATCCGGTGGACGACAGATCAAAGCCAACCCCCTGAAAGCGATCCTCGATGCGGCTGGCGAACCGCTCCGCGAGCGCTGCCTGATCGGCGGCCAGCACATTGATCACGTAATGCGAATTCGCCCGGAACAGCGGCATCGTGCGAGCGCCGGCCGACAGGCTCCAGAGCACCAGCGGTGGCGTCAGCGATACGGAGTTGAATGAGCTGGCGGTCAGTCCGACAAAGCCGCCGTGCTCATCGCGCGTGGTGATCACCGTGACGCCCGTGGCAAATTGCGACAGCGCCCGACGAAAGTCGGCTTCATCGAATTCGGGTTCTGGCAGTCGTAAGGGCTGGCTGGACATGGCGGTTAGCGAGTGGTGAGCCTGTGATTATGCCCAAAATATCCATTTGCCGTCGGGCAAGGTGTGCTTACAATGCCCGCGATCATGACTGATACCTCTCCCGACACACCTCATCTGCTGGCCCTGTTGCAGCGTCACGCAATAACACAGGGCGATGCACGCTGCCATTTGCTGCCGGATCGGGTCATTACTTACCGCCGTTTCTGGGCACGCATCGAGCGCGCCTCGGCGCGTCTTCAGGGTGAATGGGGTATCGCGCAGGGCGATACAGTCGCTTATGTTGGCCGGGGGCATCCGGACGCACTCGTGCTGTATTTCGCGTTGCTGCGCATCGGCGCGCGCCTGCTGCCGCTGGAGCAACCGGGTACTGTGCCGGCGACTGCGATCGCCATGCATCGTCCATCGCTGGCACTCTATGACGCTGTACGACCCGAGATTGGTCTCCCGGCCTGTCCGTTGCATGCGTTGCTCGCGCTGTGGTGCACGCATGACCCCCATCCGGTGATTGATGATGTGAGATCAGCCAGCTTGTGGCTCCCGGTGGGGGAACAGTGGCACGCGTTCAGTCTTGATCAGCTATGTCTTGCCATGTCGGATCAGCCCGCTACCGATCAGGTCGGCCGGGCAATATTCAATCGGGAGACGCTGTGCAACATCATTCTCCCCGCGCTACGTCTGGGCATGCCGCTTCAGTTTGAACAAGTCCGCTGATTACCGAGGTGATGTCCTCTCCTCGAGCGGTTATTTCAACCGATCAATTCTCTTTCCCGCCGACTACCCCTCACCTGTATTCCCGGTGTACCTGATGTCGTTTATTGATTACAGGTCTGTGGTTCTTCATCGAGGGGGGCAGACAATCAGCGCAGATATTTATATATTTGCAAGATTGTTAATCGACGTCAGGAGAAAATTGATGGACATGCAGGAAGCGTTTGACGATTTCGTCTCGATCGCTATGACGGATCTCGAGACCAGGCAGCAACGTCTGAGGGCGGAGTTCGATCTTGATGGTTGGGCAACCTGGTGGTACCGGAAAGAGACCGGCAAGCTCGAATTCGAGAATGAGCAGAGCCAAGTCATGGTCCAGGCTGATGTGATGTTCATAGGCTCTTATTCACGAAACTCAGGTACCTGGAAATGGGCGTGGTGCAACGAGCATTTAAGTCCGGAAGAGCGGAGCAAAGCTGACGACATTCGGCTCTTTGCGGAAGTCACAGGATTCCCTGTGTTTGACATTGATGAGCCAATCGAAGTCGATGAAGAGACTGCCTGGCAGTTATCGGCCATGGTAGTGATGATAATGAATGCAGAGGGTTTGTATTGCGGCCCGAATAAAGATGGCCAGAACTTGTTCTTCATGGCGATGAATAATGTTCGCCGCCTCTCTGACGAGGAGCGGGTGCAGCACTAATGCCGGCAGGCGATACAGTTCGGCGATATTCGCTACAATGCCCAATATCGTTGACGAGAATCCGGCATGAGCGACACCATCCCCCAAAATCACGAAGTGGCGGCCCCGATTTGCACGCTGGGGGGCGGCTGCTTCTGGTGCCTCGAAGCAGTCTTTCAGCAGATGCGGGGCGTGCGGCTGGTCGAGTCTGGCTACAGCGGCGGGCGCAATGCCAACCCGACCTACGAAGAAGTCTGCGGTGGCGACACCGGGCACGCGGAAGTGGTACGCATTCATTTTGATCCGGCCGAGACCAGCTATCGCGAGATCCTTGAAGTTTTTTTCACGATCCATGACCCGACCACGCTGAACCGGCAGGGTAATGATGTGGGCACGCAGTACCGCTCAGTGATTTATACCCATGATACCGAGCAGATGAAGATCGCGAAGCAGGTGATCGCCGAGATGGCCCATGTCTGGGATGCGCCGATCGTCACTGAGCTCGCCGAGGCGCCCGTCTTTTATCGCGCCGAGGATTATCACCAGAACTACTTCATCAACCACCCGATGCAGTCGTATTGCGCTTTCGTGGTGGCGCCCAAGGTAGCGAAGTTCAGGAAGATCTTCACCGACCGGACTAGAAAATAATTCATCCGCTGAATTTCACGCGCTGTACATGTAGCGCCGTGACCGGGGAAGTGCATTGGCATCGCGCCCGGCCTTGCTGCACACGATCTGATTCAATGAGATCCAGTCATGCCGGAACGCATGCGCGCAACCGGCGAGGTAGATGCGCCATATCCGGTAGCGTTTTTCATCGACCAGCGTGCGTATGTGCGCGCTATGGTTCTCGAAATTCTCCGCCCAGAGCGCGCAGGTTTGGGCGTAATGACGGCGCAGGTTCTCGACATCCAGCGCTTCCAGACCACCGTCCTGCATAGCCGTCAGTACGGTTCCGATATGCGGCAGCTCGCCGTGGGGGAACACATAATTCTCGATGAATTCTCCGGCGCCATAGCGGGCAGTACTGTGGTCCGTGTTGGTGGTCGTGATGCCATGATTCATCGCCAGTCCGTCGTCCTTGAGCAGGCTGGCGATCTTGCTGAAATAGACGGGCAGGTTCTTCAGTCCGACATGCTCGAACATGCCGACGCTGGTGATGCGATCGAACTGCCCCTCCACATCCCGATAATCCAGCAGCCGGATGCTTACCCGGTCTGACAAACCGGCAGCTGCCACGCGCTCGGTCGCCAGTGCCTGCTGATTTTTCGACAGCGTAATGCCGGTGCAGCGCGCACCGAATCGTTCCGCCGCACGGATGACCAGCGCGCCCCAGCCGCAGCCGATATCCAGCAGCGTGTCGCCCGGACGAACCTGGATTTTGGTGAGAATGTGGTCGATCTTTTTTTGCTGCGCGCTTGCCAGATCTTCAGTGCCCTGTTCGAAATATGCGCAGGAATAAACCATCGCCGGATCGAGGAAGCTCTGATAGAACTCATTTGATACATCGTAGTGATACTCGATGGCCGACTTGTCCTGACCCCGCGTGTGCGAACGCGGCCTGAACAGCTGACCAAGGCGGGAGCCGGTAGCCAGCCCTTTTTCTGCGAGCGCATTGGCCACTTCGATGATGGACTGCAGCCTGCCCTCGACCTCCAGCTTGCCTTCGACGTAGGCGCGGCCAAGATTTTCCAGCGAGGGATTCAGCAAATACACCAGCGACGAGGCGGAAGGCACGCGGATGGTGACCTCGGGTGATGCCATGCCCAGATCAAACTGGCTGCCATTCCACAAGCTCACCCGCAGCGGCAGCCGGGTCTCACTGCGCATCTGTGCTATCCACTGATGGAATTTCTTTTCCCAGAACATTCGATAGTCGCCTCCAGCGGCTGACTATGAAGCGCTTGTGCTTCCGGGATATTGATATTGCTCTAAAACGACAACAGAAATTTCTTCAAGGGAATCGTGAATCGAATACTCGCTCAGGGCTGCAGTCGCTCACGGCGCCATTGACCGTCGGGCTGGCGCGTGTAGACGATGCGATCGTGCAGACGCGAGCGACGCCCTTGCCAGAACTCGATCCACTCCGGGATCAATCGATACCCGCCCCAGTGCGCAGGGCGCGGCGGATGGTCGCCGTACCTTGCCTCGGCTTCCGCAAACTGTTTTTCCAATAGCTCGCGGCTCTCGATCGGACGACTTTGCGCTGAGGCGATCGCGCCCAGCCGGCTTTTGATCGGACGGATAGCGAAATAGGCATCGCTGTCGGCGGCATCGACTTTTTCCACGCGACCTTCGATCCGCACCTGTCGCTCCAGCGGTACCCAGTGAAAGGTCAGTGCGGCATGTGGGTTTGCCAGCAGGTCGTCACCCTTGCGGCTTTCGTAATTGGTGTACCAGGTAAAGCCACGTGCATCGACGTCCTTGAGCAGAACGATGCGCAGCGAGGGTTTGCCCTCATTGTTCACGGTAGCCAGGCTCATCGCATTCGGCTCAGGCACTTCGGCGGCCAGTGTGTGCTGGAACCACTGCTCGAACTGTTTGATCGGATCCGGATCGACTTCATGCTCCGAGAGCGTTGCATGACTGTAGTCGCGGCGTAGGTCAGCGATGGACATTTTTTTTCCTGTTGATGAAACCATGGGATAAAGCTTCGAGGTTTTTGACGAATTATTCCTGCACGTGCGCCAGCGCCTTGCGCGCCGCCAGCGGCACGCCGCAGGCAATGATCGCGCCCAGTCCCCAGAATACGATCAGCAAGCCCAGCGTGGCGCCCGCCGCGCCAAAGGCCAGCGGCAGAAAAGCAGAACTGGCATTGCCTATGGTAGCGCGAATTCCGATGGCTTCCGCGCCCCGGCCGGGCGGCGCGTTCGTGTGCAGCAGTGCCAGCACATTCGGCTGGCCGGAACCGAGTGCCAGACCCAGCACAAAGGCGGTGGCGGCAATCGCCAGCGGCTGTTCGGTGAAGGGGAAGAGCAGATAGCAGCAGGCCGCCACGCTCAGCGCGGCGGTCAGTATCTGCCACTCGCGGTAGCGGCGCACGATGCCCGGCATCGCCAGCCGCACCACGAAGGTCGCGGCCGCGAACGTCGCCAGAATCATGCCGATGGTTGATGCCGAATAGCCCAGCTGCGAGCCGCGGATCGGTGTCACGAAGGTAAATAAATCCCACGCAGCGGCCAGCAGGATGCCGACGATATAGATCCGGCGCAGCTCGCGGTCGCGCAGCAGCTGCAAAGGACTGCCCTTGCGCTGACTGGCTGGGGCCGTCGCAATCGGCAAATTGCGCAGCGCACCGCCGGCCGACAGCACGAAGGCCGCCAGTGTGAACGCGCCACAGCTCAAATATGCGACCGAGTAATGGCTATGGTCGATCACGAAACCGGCGATCAGCGGGCCCGTGAAGGATGAAATCGAAAAGCCCAGCGACAGCCGGCTGTAGCTGGCCGTGCGCTGATCCGGCGGCGCGAGCGCGCCGACCGCGTGCTGTGCCCCAATGAAAATGGCCATGAAGCCGGTGCCGATCAGTATCGCCGCCGGATACAGCACGGTCAGGCCGCTCACGGTGGCAGCCAGCACGACCCCAGCGGACGCCAGCAGGCAACCGGCCATCAGCGGCCGCCGCACGCCGATGCGGTCGATCACCCGTCCCATGGGCACGGCCAGCAGCATCGGGAATACCGCAAACAAGGCGATCAGCGTGCCCACCGTGAAGGCGGAGGCCTGCAACGACAGCGCATACAGCGCTGTCGTCACCCGCGCCGCGCCCAGCGCGACATGCGCGGTGACGGCGACGGCGATGAGCCGGAACAGAGGGGAGAACGGCGGCAGGGAAAGCGGCATAACACCCACTAGTCTAGATTATCCCCGCGCTTGCCGTCCGTTAAAATGCCGGCATGGCCAGCGTACTTCCCCTTATTCCCGCCGCCGCGGATGACATCGACTTCGAGCGCCGCTTCGGCGGTATCGCCCGCTTGTATGGCGCACACGCGCTGGCGGCCTTCCGTCGCGCGCACGTCTGCGTGATTGGCGTGGGAGGTGTTGGCTCCTGGGCCGTCGAAGCGCTGGCGCGCAGCGCGGTCGGCGAGATCACGATGATCGACCTCGATCATCTGGCGGAGTCCAACGTGAACCGCCAGATCCATGCGCTGAACGAGACGCTGGGTCAGGCCAAGGTCGAGGCGCTGAGAGCGCGCATTGCCCAGATCAATCCGGAATGCGTGGTGCATGGCATCGAGGAATTCATTGACCCTGCTAATGTGACGACCTTGATTCCGCCGGGACGTTTTGATTACGTGATCGATGCGATCGACGATGCGCGTGCCAAGACAGCGTTGATCGTTCACTGCCGCCAGCAGCAGATACCGCTGATCACGATAGGCAGCGCAGGCGGGCAGACCGATCCCACGCGCATTGAAGTTTGCGACCTGTCGCGCACCGAGCAGGAGCCTTTGCTGGCACGTGTGCGCAAGCAGCTGCGACGAGTGCACGGTTTTCCGCGCGGGACCAGACACAAGTTCGGCATCGACGCGATTTATTCCTCCGAGCCGGTGAAGCTGCCCGAGGTCTGCGCGACGGATGAAGCCGGTGACGATGAAGGTGTCACCGGACTGAGTTGTGCGGGTTATGGTTCCTCTGTGGTGGTCACGGCGAGCTTTGGTTTTGCGGCGGCAGCGCACGCATTGCGCAAACTGGCCGACCGCGCCGAAGCACACGCCGGATTCAAAGCGCCGGTATAAAAATACCGGCTGATCAGAACTGCCGGCTGGCGACGGGCCGGTAACGCACGCCGCCCGGCACCGGGATGGATTCCACCAGCGCGATCGTCCCCACAGGCCATTCAATGGCGCTATCCCATTCGCGGCTGAGACGTTCGGCATCGCGCGCAAGCGTCACATGCGGTCGGAAGCCGGCGACCGGTTTCAGCGGAACACCATGATCCAGAAGTGATTGCCACAGCGCGCCTTGCAGCGACATCAATGCATGGGGGGGTGATGACGGCCCCGCCCAGACGATCTGCGGTTTATTGAAATAACCGTATTCATCGAGGGTCAAGGTAAACGGCGTCAGCGCAAGGGATTGCATCACGCCGTCGAGCATCCGCAGCGAATCGCGCGGTTGACTGCCAAGAAAAGCCAGTGTCAGGTGCAGGTTGGCGACATCGACTTTGCGGCCATGGATCCCTGCCTGCAGCGTCGCCAGTCGGGTGCGCGTCGGCTCGTCGGGCCACAGCGCGTAAAACAGGCGCAGGGAAGGGGCGCGCCCGGCGCTCCCTTCATGAGTACTGCGCCTTTGCTCGCGCATCGTTTTACAGCTCGGCGTTTTTCAGACGCAGCGCATTCGCAATCACGGAGACGGATGACAGGCTCATCGCTGCGCTGGCGATCATCGGCGACAGCAGCAGGCCCAGTGACGGATACAGCACGCCCGCAGCGATCGGTACACCGACGAAGTTGTAAATAAACGCAAAGAACAGGTTTTGCCGGATATTGCGCATGGTCGCGCGCGACAACTGCCGCGCACGTGCGATACCGCGCAAATCACCCTTGACCAGCACGATGCGCGCGCTGTTCATCGCAATGTCAGTGCCGGTGCCCATCGCGATACCAACATTCGCCTGTGCAAGTGCCGGCGCATCATTCACGCCATCGCCCGCCATCGCCACCACATGCCCTTGCTGCTGCAGTGCCTGCACATGCCGGTACTTATCTTCGGGCAGCACTTCCGCATGCACGGTATCGATGCCCAGACTGACGGCGACGGCGCGTGCGGTCTTGGCGTTATCGCCGGTCAGCATCACGATTTTCACGCCTTCCGCATGCAGCAGGCGTATCGCTTCGCGGCTTTCCGGCTTGATGCTGTCGGCGACACTGATCAGTCCGGCAAAGCGTCCGCCCACCGAGACGAACATCACCGTGTGTCCCTGGTCGCGCAATTCATCGGCTTTGGCGTCCAGCGCGCCGGTGTCGATGCCGGCCTCTTTCAGCAGCAGGGCATTGCCGAGCAATACAGGCTGACCATCGATAGTGCCGCGCACCCCTTTGCCGGTTACGGAAGTGAATCCCTCGACCGGCAGCACGGGCAATCCCTGCGACATCAGATGACCCAGAATCGCCTGCGCCAGCGGGTGCTCGCTCTGCTTTTCCAGTGCCGCGGCCAGCACCAGCACGTCGGCGCGCGCGAATCCTTCCGCTGCAACGATCTGTTGCACTTGCGGCTTGCCCTCGGTCAGGGTACCGGTCTTGTCCACCACCAGCGTGTCGACCTTTTCCATCAGTTCCAGTCCCTCGGCATCTTTGACCAGCACGCCATCGCGCGCGCCGCGGCCCACGCCGACCATGATCGAGATCGGCGTCGCCAGTCCGAGCGCGCAGGGGCAGGCGATGATCAGCACCGAGACCGCAGCGACCAGACCGTTCGCCAGTCCCGGTGTCGGTCCGAACGCTGCCCAGACGATGAAGGCCAGCACGGCGATGGCGATCACCGCCGGCACGAACCAGCCGGATACCTGATCAGCCAGCTTTTGTATCGGCGCGCGCGAGCGTCCGGCCTGATTCACCAGATTGACGATCTGCGACAGCAAGGTGTCCGCACCGACGCGCTCTGCGCGCATCATGAACGCACCCTGCTGATTGACCGTGCCCGCCGATACGCTGCTGCCCGCCTGTTTTGCCGCGGGTATCGGCTCGCCGGTCAGCATGGATTCATCGACCGTGGACTGGCCATCGCTGACCACACCGTCGACCGGTACGTTCGCCCCTGGCTTCACGCGCAGCAGGTCGCCGATGTGTACCTCGGAGAGCGGGACTTCTTTCTCGCTGCCATCGGCGCCGACACGTATCGCGGTGGCGGGCGCCAGCGCGAGCAGGGACCGGACAGCGGCATTCGTGCGCGAGCGTGCGCGCAACTCAAGTACCTGTCCGACCAGCACCAGCGTGACGATCACGGCGGCGGCTTCGAAGTACAGCGGCGCCATGCCGTTCATCTTGAAGGCCTCGGGCAGCACACCGGGGAACAGCAAGCCGACCGCGCTGAACAGCCAGGCAGCGATCACACCGATGGAAATCAGGCTGAACATGTTCAGGTGACCGCTCCTGAACGACTGCGCGCCGCGCTCAAGGAAGGGCCAGCCGAACCAGATGACGATGGGCGTTGCCAGCAACCCCTGCAGCCAGGCGCTGGCCTGATGTCCGAGCAGTGATGCCGCATCCATACCCACCAGCTCGCCCATCGTCAGCAGCAGCAAGGGCAATGACAGCACGAGGCTGAACCAGAAGCGACGCGTCATGTCGTCCAGTTCGGTCGTGTCTTCTTCCATCGTCGCGTGCATGGGTTCCAGCGCCATGCCGCAGATCGGGCAGCTGCCCGGCCCGACTTGCTGAACTTCGGGATGCATCGGGCAGGTGTAGATCGCATCCGCCGGGCCGGTGGCTTCGTTTTTTCTGTCAGGGGACAGATAGCGCATCGGGTCGGCGTTGAACTTGGCGACACAGCCGGTGCTGCAGAAGTAATAGGTCTGTCCGTCATGCACGGCCGACTTTTCCGGATTGGCCGCCGCTTTCATTCCGCAGACCGGATCGGTATGGGGCTTGTCGTCGACGCCGGGATGAGTGTGATCGTGCCCCTCGTGGCCGCCGCAGCATGAAGCGGGCTCTTTTTTAGGGCGACGGCTGATTTCCTGGGCTTTCATCGAGCTTCCTTTGGTCAGGTGCGGAGAGGGGTACGTCGGTAGCGCAATGCTGCGGGAACCGACTCCCTGCGAGGTGAGAAAACCAAATGCATGTGAGCGTTTACCTTCCTCAGATCCGATTATATTCCGTTAACTTGTTAGTAATTAGCTACAAAGTTTAGTGCAATTGCACTATTTCCGAGAGTGCTCACTCTCCCTACACTCCGTGATGACAAATAAGCAATATTTGTCGGTAGGTCCGGGTTGCCGGTGTCTCGGCAAGCCGGACAAACAGAAGTCTGATCCTGCCGGCGCCAAATGGGAAGTCCAGGTCAGTCCGGCAAAAGACAAGGCTTCCATTTTCTTACCTGTCATTAGGAGCTGACCCATGAAATTTTTATCTGAAAAAGTGAATGACTTCCTCGCCGACGAGCAGGGTGCGACCGCGGTCGAGTATGGCATTTTCATTGCGCTGATTGCGGCGGTGATCGTGGCACTGGTCTCTGACATCGGCCAGAAGGTCAAGACAGCCTTTCAGACGATCTACGACAAGCTCTGAAAAACGGGCGTTGTTCCGGCTGGCCGGACAGGACACCACGAAGGTTCCGGCCAGCGCCGATCACTGACTTTAAAGGCAAAGGGCTGCACACGTCATGAAACTGCTCGCCGACAGTCTCCCCCCAGTCACCGCCATCTCCGGACTGCTGCTGACGGTACTCGCTGCAGCCTGGACCGATCTCAGGAGCTGGCGCATACCGAATCAACTGCTGGCACCCAGCGCGGCGGCGGCACTGATGCTGTCGGCATTCGCGCCCGGCGGTCAGGGACTCACCGCATCGTTGCTCGGTGGCCTGGTCGGACTGATGGTCTTCATGCCGCTGTATCTGCTCAAGGGCATGGCGGCGGGAGACGTGAAGCTGATGGGCGTGGTCGGGCTGTATTCGGGCGCAGCGCTCACCCTCGATATTGCGCTGCTGACCGCGCTGATCGGTGGTTTCTGGGTGATCGGGCTGTTTCAGTGGCAGATGCACGGCGACACCCGGCGGATCAGGCAGTTCGGCATTTGTCTGCGTCACCGGGGCCTGAAGGCCAATACAAACGCATCTGCGAAATCTGCAGCGCGAAACAAGAGTCTGTTGATTCCTTATGGGGCTGTGATTGCGACCGGAACGGTCCTGGCCCTGCTTATCGCACGCCATTGAAGGCATCGCGCAGGAGGCAGCATGAAGAACACAAGAACACTCATCGTACTGGCCGTGGCGATTTTGTCCGGGCTGCTGGCGGTGATGCTGGCGGCCCGGTGGCTGGATCGCCAATCCAATAGTGGTATCACGCGCATCGCCGTGGCCGCTACCGAGATCAGCCTGGGGCAACGGCTCACGCCTGAACTGGTGAAGCTGGTGGACTGGCCCAAGGACAGTTTGCCACCGGGCTCGCATGCCGATATCGCCAAGCTTGAAGGTCGCGTGCTGAAGAGCGCCCTGCAGCGTGGTGAGCCCGTGCTCGATGCGAAGCTCGCGCCGCTTGGCACGCAGGGAGGATTGTCCGCAGTGATTGCCGAGGGCAAGCGCGCGATCACCGTCAGAGTGAATGACGTAATTGGCGTCGCCGGCTTTGCATTACCGGGCAATTACGTCGACATCATCGTCAATACGCAAAAAGACGGGGACCGCACCCTGCGCGACCAGAATATCTCGAAGATCGTGCTCGAAAAAATACTGGTGCTCGCCGTCGCGCAGGAAGTCAGCCGCGACGAGACCAAGCCGCGCGTGGTAAACGCCGTCACGCTGGAAGTCGCGCCTGAAGAAGCGGAAAAGATTGATCTGGCGCGCAGCGTCGGCAGCCTGTCGCTGGTGCTGCGCAATCAGGTCGATCCCAATCCGATACGCACTGCGGGCGCGACCAAGGCCGATTTGCTGGCTCTGCAGGCCTCTGCAGCAAGCCAGACCGCAGAGAAACCGGTTGCGCCCAAACGCGCAGCTTCGCAGCCACGTCGCACCGCTGCGCCGCCGGTGACGCCGGTAACGCCGGTAACGCCGTCTCCCGTCGCGGCGATCGAGACAGCGCCTGCTTCAAGTGTCAAGACTGCCGACTGTATCGGCGTCATCAATGGCCTGCGCAGCTCGCAGGAGTGTTACTGAGCCGCCCACTGCACAGCGAAGGAAAAACATCATGAAGCCTTCTGAACACCGGTTGATATTCCAGCCACTTGCCAGTGCGTTACTTGCGGCACTGGTCTTCGCGGTTCCATCTGTCAGGGACGCATCGGCACAAGCCAAGCCGGCGCCTGCCAACATGATGACGGGCATGACCTGCAATGGCGAGGTCGCATCGCCCGCAAAGATCTCTCTGCCGATTGGTAAATCGACCTTGCTCAAATTGCCCGAGCACGTGACCAATCGCACCCTGGGTAATCCGAATGTCGCGCAGGCGATGCTGGTCTCGCCAGAGACCCTCTATCTGCTCGGTGTCTCGATAGGAACGACCAACATGATCCTGCAAGGGAAAACCGGCAGCTGCAGCGTGATCGATGTGGAAGTGACGATGGACCCTGGCGCGCTGGTCGCTACTTTCCGCGAGCTGATGCCCGAAGAGCAGGATATCAAGGTGACGGCAGCCGCTGACAGTCTCGTGTTGTCAGGCACGGTCAGCGATGCGATTGCCGTGACGCGGGCGGTCGATCTTGCCACGGCCTATGTGCGCCGCCCGGCGATGATGAGCACGGCAGCCCAGCAGGAGGGCATGGCCAATCAGGCCACTGCGCAGAGCGCCCAGCAGGTCCAGTCCAATCTTCAGATGCAGCAGGTCAGAGTGATCAATCTGCTCAGCGTCGGCAGTGCGCAGCAGGTGATGCTGGAGGTGAAGATTGCGGAAGTGTCGAAGACACTGATCGACAAGCTGGGCGCAGGTGTGCAGGGTAGCGTTGGCAATGGCCTGTGGACCTACAGCCTGCTGACCCAGTTCATGACGGGGACACTGGCCGGCTCAGTCACTGCCCAGCGCGCGACTGGCAGCAAGCTCACTCTGGAAGCTGAGAAAAAAGACGGACTGGTGAAGATTCTCGCTGAACCGAATGTGATGGCCATCAGCGGACAAGAGGGCAGCTTTCTGGCTGGTGGAAAGATTCTGATACCAGTGTCGCAAGATGCGCTGACCAATCGCGTCACGCTCGAAGAAAAGGAATTTGGCGTCGGTCTGAAATTCACGCCCACCGTGCTGGCGGGCGGTCGCATCAACCTGAAAGTCTCGCCTGAAGTCTCGGAACTCTCGCGCGAAGGGGTCGGCATCAGCAACCTGACCAATACGGCGACGGCGCTGCTGCCGCTGATCACCACGCGCAGGGCATCGACTACGGTGCAGCTCGCCGATGGTCAAAGCTTTGCGATCGGTGGCCTGATCAAGAACAACCGCACAGCGAACATCAAGGCCTTTCCCATTCTGGGCGAGATACCGCTGATCGGTGCGCTGTTCCGCAGCACCGATTTTCAGCAAGACCGCACCGAGCTGGTGTTCGTGGTCACGCCACGTCTGGTCAAGCCGTTGAACGGTGGCGTGAGGCTGCCGACCGATGGTCACACCGACCCCAGCCGCAGCGAGCTTTTCCTCGGCGGTCAGCTCGAGGGCAAGCCCGCACCCGGCAGCGGCAGCAAGCAGGGCCATGCAGCGGATGGCTTCGAAGTCAAATAAGGAGAGCTTCGATGAAGAACAGGCTGATCCATGTTTTACTCAGTGTATCCGTGCTGTCCAGTCTGGCAGCCTGCGTGCAGACCACGTCGCGCTGGGATACCCAGTTCGGCGAATCCGCGCGACTTGCGGCTGCCCGCCAGACCCTCAATCCAGAGGCTGGCCAGAAAGAACTTCCCGAATCCATGGATGGGCAGGCATCCCGCGAGGCAGTGGGCCGCTACCGGAACAGCTTCAAGGAGCCACCACAGAACAACAACAGTTTTGTGATTGGCGTCGGTCGCTGAGGCGGCGTTCATCATGAATGCCCACTTGTCTGTTCAATACCTGCGAATGCGCAGGCGGCCGCCATCGCGAGATCATCAGTCGGGTGCGGTTGCCGTGCTGGTGGGCATCGCGCTGCTGGCCATGGTCGGCATCACCGGCCTTGCGCTCGATCTGGGCAAGCTGTACGTCGTCAAGAGCGAGCTGCAGAACAGTGCCGATGCCTGCGCACTGGCGGCAGCGCAGGAGCTGACCGGTGCGAATGACAACCAGCTTCTGCTGGCTGAGGCCGCGGGAGCCACCGCAGGCGGCCGGCACAAGGCGCTGTTTCAGGAATCTGCGATCAGCTTCAGCAATGGGAACAGCATCGAGTTCAGTACAGACAACAGTGCGGGATCCTATGCGACGGCGAGCGCCACCGGCGGCAGTGCGAAGTCCATCCGTTACGTCCGGTGCACTGCCCTGAGAACAGGCATACCGACCTGGTTCATCCAGGTGTTAAGCGCATTGCCCGGCGGCGCGATCGATGCGCAGCAGGTGAGTGCGACGGCCACCGCGACGCTCAAGCCTTCACAGTCGACCTGTGCTCTGCCGGCCGGCGTGTGCAGTAACACGACCACGCTGGTTGCTGGTCAGTGGTACATGGGCGCAGTCGATCCCAAAGACACGACCGGCACCGCGCAGAGCGTGTTCAAGTGGATCGATTTCACTCCTCCCACCGGAGGCGCCAGCGAGCTGGCGCAGCAGCTTCGGGGAGGTGGCGCATGCAATGTCCCGGCCACCAATACCTTTGTCGGAGAGACCGGTGCGATCGCCTCATTGGCGAATGATTTCAACACGCGCTTCGGTATCTATCAGGGCAATACCAATCCTGATGATTCACCGCCCGATTCCAGTGGTTACGCGTACAACGCAACGACCTGGAGCGCCGGGCAGGATGCCTTCAGCGATTTTTCAGGCAAGCGCGCTGCCAATGCCCCCTATCAGACAGATCAGCTCACAGGCCTGAAGACGCAAGGGTCGATCAAGGACAAGGATTTTCTTCAGCTTCACGGCCAGAACCGGCGCGTGCTGCCAGCACCCCTGCTGGACTGCAGCAATGTCGTCAACAACAAGATGCCTGTCACCTCGTGGGGATGCTTTTTTCTGCTGCATCCGATCAGCAACAATCTGGGGGGTGGAAGCACACAGTACCCGAGGATGATGCTGGAATATCTCGGTGATGCGCGCACCCCGGGCAGTCCCTGCGCATCCTACGGTTTGCCCGGCGGTTCGAATGCCAACGGCCCTCTGGTGGCCACCCTGGTGCAGTGAGGCGATCATGACACCGACATCGATCCTCCGACCCCGACCGCTTGCCTGCCGTCGCCAGCGCGGATCTGCCGCCGTCGAGTTCGCGATACTGCTGCTGCCACTGTTGCTGCTGTCATTCGGTGTCGTCGAGTACGGACGCGCAATCTACAACTACAACACGCTGGTTAAATCAGTCCGTGCATCAGCGCGACTGCTGTCCACCCAAAGTCCGGACAACGAGGGTTACACCGAACTGGTCAGTGATGCACGATGCCTGGCTGTGCACGGCAATGTCGATTGTCTGGGGCCGGTGCTCGCGCCCAACCTGTCCACTGCGCAGGTCAAAGTCTGCGACCGCAAGAACTGGAGTGAATGCAAGGGAACCAGTCAGGGCAGCTACCGCAGCGTCGCCACCGGACAGGGAACGATCCATCTCGTCGCAGTGCGCATCGAGGATTACGCATTTCCTTTCATCGGACTGCCACTGGTGATCACTGGCCCGACGATCACACTTGGCCCGATCGAGACCGTGATGAGGCAGGCCGGATGAAAGCGCGCAGGCAGGTTTTTCTACGTCGCCGTCACGAGCGTGGTGCAGCCGCGGTGGAGTTCGCGCTGGTCGCAGCCTTTGGTGGCCTGTTCATTCTCTTGCTGGGCATATTCGAGCTGGGCCGCGTGATGTATGTGATGAACTCCGCCAATGAGGCAACGACACTGGGCGCGCGCGTGGCGATCGTCTGCGGCAAGGATGACAGCCGCATTCTGGAGCGCATGCGGCAGGTGATGCCCACGCTGGCCGACAGTGATGTGCAGATCAGTTATGCGCCCGGCGGCTGCAGCGCGAGCAACGACAACGGGGGAGCACCGTGCGTCTCTGCCACGGTCGCCATCGTGTCCGGGCTGAAGATCAGCACGGTGATTCCCTTCCTGCCTGCCGAGATTTCGCTGCCGGCATTTACCACTACGCTGACCCGCGAGGCGATGGACTCGACCAGCTGCGGATGAGCACGATGGACACAACACACTTCAGGAATGGTGACCCATGAAAGCCTTCATACTCTCGACGAACGCTGAGCTGATCTCGCTGATCACGCGCGCCTGCGAGCGTCTGCAGCCTCCGGTGGTAGCGATGCCCGGTTTGCCCAGCATGCAGGCCGAGGCCGGGCTGGCGGCACCGGCGACGCCTGACATCGTCATTTTCGACGCTGCCAGTTTTCCGGGCGAGGGCGTCGCGATGCTGGAGCGGGTGGCGCAGCAGTTCCCGAAGGCAGTGATGATGTTGCTGTCCTTAGACCACTCATCGGAGACGCTGATCGCAGCCATGCGTGCCGGCGTGCGTGAGGTATTGCCACTTCCCGTGTTGCAGTCGGACATCGAGGTGGCCATCGAGCGCATCTCGCACAAGATCGAAGCGTCGAGCTCGGAAGAGGGAAAGATACTGTCCTTCATCTCTTGCAAGGGCGGTAGCGGAGCCACCTTCATTGCCGCCAATCTGTCGCATGCACTGGCAACGCTGGGCCGAAAACGTGTGCTGCTGATCGACCTGAATCAGCAGTTTGGTGATGCTGCGCTGTATGTGTCTGACCAGAAGCCCGCCATGACACTCGCTGATGTGTGTGCTGCCGGTGCGCGTTTGGATATCAACCTGCTGGAGTCAGGTGCGCTGCGTGTCTCGCCCAGCTTCAGTCTGCTCGCTGCATCCGACAATCCGGATCCGGCTGAAGAGATTCGACCTGAAAATTTTGAGAGCGTGCTGCAGCTGGCAAGACGCCATTTCGATTTCATCGTGATCGACATGGGGCGGCAGGTGAATACAGTGAGCATACGCGCGCTGGACAGTTCTGATCTGATCTTCCCGGTGCTCCAGCAGTCCTTGCCCTATCTGCGCAATGCGCGCCGGCTGCTGGATATTTTTTCTTCTCTGGGATATCGGCGTGACAAGATACAGCTGACCCTGAACCGTTATGAAAACTCGGCAGTGGTCACGCTGGCCGAGATGGAGCGGGTACTCGATCTGCGCTTCGCTCACCGGATTCCGAATAACTACGACATCGCCAATGACTCCCTCAATCAGGGAGTTCCCGTGCTGCAGCTGGCGCGCAGCAGTTCGATATCGAAAAGCCTGGCCGAGTGGGTGAATCGTCTGGTGGACAGCAATGTGCCATCGACAGGCAGCATCATCCGCCGCATTTTTGTCCGCAATGCCGCAGGTCAGGCTGCGCATTGACCGGCTTTGCTGCACCAGCACTGTCCACGTGAATTTCAAGGAGAGCGATGAATGAGTTATCGAGAAAGACTGGCGGTCGTTTCGCCGATCAAACCTGCCCCCGCCAGTGAGATGGACTTTCATTCGCCGTCCTACCAGCAGCTCAAGCACCGCCTGCACCAGACCCTGCTTGAGCGGATTGACCTTGAGCGCTTGCAGCAGCTGTCACCCGAACAGTTCCGGCGCGATCTGTCGCATCTGGTCGAGCGACTGATTGATGATGAAAAAATCATGGTCAATCAGGCCGAGCGGCGCCAGCTGGTGATCGACATGCAGCACGAAATGCTGGGCTTCGGGCCTCTGGAGCCCTTGCTGGCTGATCCCACGGTGTCCGACATTCTGGTGAACACCCATAGCCAGATCTATGTCGAGCGGCGCGGCAAGCTGGAGCTGACCCCGATCACCTTCAATGACGATGATCATCTGCTGAAGGTGATAGAAAAAATTGTCTCCCGGGTGGGGCGGCGTATCGACGAGTCGAGCCCGATGGTGGATGCGCGGCTTCCTGATGGTTCGCGCGTGAACGCGATCATCCCGCCGCTGGCGCTCGATGGCCCGATGCTGTCCATCCGTCGCTTTTCAGTGAAGCCGCTGACCGTCGACGATCTGGTGAAACTTCGCAGTCTTACCCCGCCCATCGCGGCGCTGCTCGATGCGCTGTCCAAGGCTAAGGTGAACATCCTGATCTCCGGCGGCACGGGCAGCGGCAAGACCACGCTGCTGAATGTGCTCTCCGGCTTCATTCCGGCAGATGAACGCATCGTCACTATCGAGGACGCTGCCGAGCTCCAGCTGCAGCAGCCGCATGTGGTGCGGCTGGAGACACGCCCCCCCAACATCGAGGGCAAAGGCGAGATATCGCAGCGTGCGTTGGTAAAGAACGCGCTGCGCATGCGGCCTGATCGCATCATCCTCGGCGAGGTGCGAGGTGGTGAAGCGCTGGACATGCTGCAGGCGATGAATACCGGTCACGAGGGCTCATTCGCCACCATCCACGCCAACTCTCCGCGCGATGCGCTGGCAAGGCTGGAAAACATGGTCGGCATGGCGAATGCCAACCTGGGCCCGCGCGCCGTTCGACAGCAGATCGCTGCAGCGATCACGGTGGTAATACAGATCATGCGTTTCACGGATGGCAGCCGCAAGCTGGTCAGCCTGCAGGAAGTCACGGGCATGGAAGGCGAAACGATCACCATGCAGGAAATCTTCCAGTTCAAGCGCAGCGGCGTGAGTGCTGACGGCAAAGTGCTTGGCCATTTCTGCGCGACTGGTGTCTATCCGCAGTTTGATCAGAGGCTGCGTGAATTTGGCGTTGCAGTATCTGAAAGCACCTACGATCCGACGCGCTTGTTCGAGTAGCAACCATCTTCGGAGGTCCGTGATGGATATCCTGTATTACGCGTTTGCCGTTCTTGTGTTCATTACCGTTGCGCTGACCATCGAAGCGGGCTGGCAATGGTGGTTCTACACGCAGAGCGAAGCGGCCCGGCGGCTCAGCCGCCGCATTCGCGATGTTCGCGCCAATGACAGCGGCAAGCAACGCAGCGCAGGAGGGCTCCTGAAAGACAACCGGCTCTCGCAGTCGGACTCTGTGGACGCTTATTTGCGCAGACTGCCCGGCCTGCTGCGCCTGCAGGTTTTTCTGCAGCAGTCCGGCGCCCGCTGGTCAGTGGCTGAATTTCTCTCTTTCACTGCCCTGTCATGGGTGGCCACCTTTGTCCTTGCGGAGTTGCTGTCATTGCCGCTGCCCGTGGCGCTGGCCATGGCGACGGTCGGCGCCTTGTGCCCTCTGTTGATCGTGAAGCGGCAACGTCATCAGCGACTCCGAGCGCTCGAGCTGCAATTGCCCGAGGCAGCCGACCTGATCAGCCGCAGCTTGCGTGCGGGTCATGCATTGCCCTCGACGCTGCAGATGCTGGCGGATGAAATGCCGAATCCTATCGCGGCCGAGTTTCGCATGGTGTCCGACGAAGTGAATTTTGGCCTGTCGATGTCGGAGGCGCTGCAGCGGCTGGCGAGCAGAGTGCCCCTGCCGGACCTTCAGTATCTGGTGATCGCCGTGCTGATTCAGCGGGAAGCCGGCGGCAATCTGTCTGAACTGATGAGCAAGGTGAGCCAGCTCGTGCGGCAGCGGCTGAAGCTGATGGGCGATGTGCGCGTGATGTCAGCCGAGGGACGATTGTCGGCATGGATCTTGTGCCTGCTGCCCGTGGGTGTCAGCGGCATGTTCGCGCTGACCAGTCCGGATTATCTGAAACGCTTCTTCGATGATCCCGCCGGGCCAGTGTTGCTGGCCAGCGCCGGTGTGCTGATGTTGCTGGGCGTATTGTGGATGCGAGTGATCGTGCAAATCCGTGTGTGAACTGCCTCGGGAGGGATGATGGACCTGCAATATCTGTTGTTTCTGACCGCCGTCTTTTTGCTGTGGGCAGCGATCGCCGCCACGGTCGTATGGCTGCTGATGCCCGACAATTTCAGACGCCGTGTCGCCAGTCTTGAGCTTGAGTCGCGTGCCCTGTCCAATAACGACACCCAACATCCCTGGGTAGAGCGTGTGGTCAAGCTCAGCCGTCCACTTGCAAAACTGGCGCTGCCCTCCGAGGGCTGGGAAAACTCGCCCATCCGGCTGCGGTTCATCAATGCGGGCTGGCGCGACCGTTCGACCCCCTATGTTTTTTTTGGTGCGAAAACTCTGCTGGCCCTGCTGCTGCCGCTGATGTGCGTGATGTATGGCGGCGAACGATTACTTGCCAGCGGGACCTCGCTGGTACTGCTGGTGGTGCTGCTTTCGGCCAGTGTCGGCTACTACTTCCCCAACATGGTACTGAACCATCGTATCGAGGTTCGCAAGCGGGAGATCTTCGACAGTTTTCCGGACGCTCTGGATCTGCTGACGATCTGTGTCGAGGCAGGCCTGGGTCTGGAGTCTGCACTCAACCGTGTCGCTGACGAGATTCATCTCAAGAGCCAGGTGCTCGGACAGGAGCTGCAGCTGGTGATCATGGAGCTGCGCGCCGGCTTCAGCAAGGAGCGTGCGCTGCGCAATCTGGCGCTGCGCACAGGACTCGAGGATATCGACCTGCTGGTTGCGATGCTGATCCAGTCGGACCGTTTCGGTACCAGCATGGGAGAGTCGCTGCGCATCCATGCGGAAAACCTGCGCACCAAACGCCGCCAGCGTGCAGAGGAGGCGGCCGCAAAGATTTCGCTGAAGTTGTTGTTCCCGCTGATCTTCATGATTTTTCCAACCCTGATGCTGATCCTTGTCGGGCCGGCAGCCATGCAGATTTATCGCGTGCTGCTGCCGACGATGGCGGGACAGAACTGAGCTGAGAACACGCTGTAAAACCCTGTGTAGAGAGATGATCATGAAAAACAGACCTTTGCTCACCCTGACCCTGTTAAGCAGCAGCCTTGCGGCAGGCTGCGCCTGGCTGCCCTGGCATTCCGAAAGCACAGCGCCATCGTCGCGCGAGGTACATGGCCGTATCGTTCCTCATGCGCGCATTCAGGATGGCGCGGACTCGGCGGCCGCATTTCATGCGCTGGGCCGGCATCTGCAGCGCGAGGGACGACTGGAGGATGCGGAGCGCGCCTATACGCGCGCACTGGATTTTGATCCTGCCTATGCCGAGGCGCGCAACGCGCTGGCGGTGCTCGCCGCCCGCCGGGGGGATTTGTCGCAGGCCATTGACATGCTGTCCTCGCTGGTGACCTTGCATCCGGAGCAGCCTCATCTGCTGACCAATCTGGGCTATGCGCATTATTTGAACGGCGAGTACGCGCTGGCAAAAGAACGGCTGATGCAGGCGCTGCGCATCGCTCCCGACAATGATTCGGCGCGGCAGAAGCTCGCGCTGGTCAGAGATAAGCTCGGAGAATCCGCCGACGAGCCCCACGCCGTGGAGAGAGCGATCGCACCAGCGCATCCACCGAAAGAGGCTGTAGATCACAAAGAGCGCAATCCTATCGTCAAGCTGACCGAGGGTGTGTATGAACTGATACGTCCGCTCAGCCATGAGGCGGCGACACCGTATGTCGCCCGGTGCGAATTCCCCGAAGCTCCGCAAGCGCAGCCCAAGCTGAAGGAGGCAGCAGCGCCATCGCTACCGCTACCAACGACGTCAAATGAGAGCAAAGAACGGCTGCGGCTGGAGCTGATCAACGGCAATGGCATCAACCGGCTGGCGCGGTCCGTGCGCGACCTGATCTCGGGCCCGCAATGGCAAGTCGTCCGCGTCCTCAATCATGAAGATTTCAGCGTGCCGGTCACGCGCATCGAGTACGCAAAACATCGCTACGGCGATGCGCAGGAACTCGCCGGCACCCTGGGTGTGGCAGCGCAGCTGCGGCCGAACTTCCAGCAGGGAGACACGCAACTGCGTGTCGTGCTGGGCAAGGACTTTCGTACGACCGAAGGTCTGCGAGAACGCGTTGCCAGCAGCGGCATGCTGCTGGCAGACGCATATTGACGGAAGTCTGGTCAGTTGACTGATATGGGCGGGATCAGACTGGCCGTCTGCGTATCCCACACCACATCATTGTCGATCGAATACAGCTTGCACGGCGTTGAGCTGTTCTTCTGACAGCTGGCGAGCGCGCGATCCGAGGGATCGTCGCCTTCTTCTGCCCAGCTCCATGCGCCGGAGGACGACAGCGCGAAGGCACGCGGCGCAGATTTGCCAATGTAATCGCGATAGCCGGCACGCCCCTTGTCGCTGAGATTCGGCACGGCAGCGATATTGTCGACCGACGCGAAGCTCGTCGCGGCTGGACGCGGTGTCGCAGCGATCTTCACCACCGGCTCCGTAGGCATGCCGATACTTTTCAGGAAGCGCTCGGTCTCGGGCAGCCAGGTGCTCACGCCATCGCGGCTGCCGACCATCCCATGCGCATCGTTCTTGAACTTTCCAAAGGCGACTAGTTGCGAGGGGCCGCCGGCCGATTGATAGGCCTGCTGCAAGCGCTCCGCCAGCGGATGATCGAAGTAGCTGTCATTCTCACCATAGAACCACAGGCTGGGCAGGGTCGTGCGTGCGCCATAGCCGGAGAAGGCAGTGACCAGTGACGATTTCCAGTCGCAGCTGCTGCCATCGATGCGCAGACCGCCGGCGAAATTCAACAGACCACGCACGCCCGGAAACTGTCGCGTGCCAAACGCCATGGTGGCTAATCCGCCATACGACTGACCGGCGATGATGATGCGGTCTTTGTCCACCCAAGGCTGCTGCACCAGCGTCCTCAGTGCGGACTCGACATCATCGGCTTGCTGCTGCCCGTTGTCGGTCATGTTGCAGCCGAAATCACTATAGGTTCCGCCTGACGCGGAGAAGCCTTTGCGCATTGGGATGGCCACCGCATAGCCACGCTTGACGAACTCGCGGCTCATGGCGAGAAAGCGATCGCGCGCCTGCTTGGCAGGATTGCCGCGATCTTTACCATGATTCATCACCAGCAATGGAAAAGGACCTTCGCCCGGCGGGCGAAAGATCGTCGTCTCGAATTGCAGCTTGCTGCCGTTCGAGATCACGGGAAGCATGACGATGTGTTCATTGACCGTAGGATCGAGCGAGACCGCTTGAGCCGTGCTGCCAAACGCAGTCACTGCGAACGCAATAGCAATGGAAAGGCGACGTGCTGAACGGTGGGAAAACTGAGTGAGAGTGTGAGCTTTCATGGCGTCTTTACGAAGGGCAACGAAGCCAATTCTAAAGACGCGCTTTCCTCACTTCAATGCTTTAAGGAATAATTTCCAGTACTAAATTCGATTCTTGGATTTGTTCTAACAGCGATGGGTTTGCATCGATGTTCCGTTGAACCTCAATAAAAAAAGGAGCGCACAAAACGCTCCTTTTTGCTGCTCTGGGATTGAACTTATTCCGAAGTTATTCGATCGCCAGCAGTCGGTTGGCCTTCATGCGCGACGCCAGCAGCTTGCCCTTGCGAGCGCGTTTGCCGAAGTGATGCGCGAGATCTTTGCCAGACAATTCGATCTCTTGTGGCTTGCCACTGCGCTGCGCCGTGCCCATGACGATCACCCCTTTCTTCGTGATGGGCTGTGCCGCCACTAGTTTTTCTTTTGGATCGAGATCCATCAGCGTCACGCCACGGCCGCCGGCAGACTGGGTTTTGATTTCATCCAGACCGAAGACCAGCAAGCGACCCTGCTCGGACAGGCAGACCAGTGCGCTCGCAGCTTTCGGTATCACGGCCGGCATCACGGGTTCGTCACCGTCATCCATGGTCATGAACGATTTGCCGCCTTTCTGACGGCTCAGCATGTCACCGGCTTTGGCAGCAAAGCCGAAACCTGCGGTGGAGGCCAGCAGCAGCGGCGTATCCGCCGTGCCCGCGAAGTAATGCACCAGACGCGTGCCGGCGTCGACTTCGACCATCGTGGTCAATGGCGAGCCATCACCGCGCGCGCCGGGTAGCTGCGCGACAGAGACCGTGTAGACGCGACCATTCGAGCCGAAGGCCAGCACATGATCGGTGGTGCGGCACTCAAAGGTCGAATACAGAGCATCGCCGGCCTTGAAGCTGAACTGCTGTGCATCGTGCCCATGGCCCTGACGCGCGCGCACCCAGCCTTTTTGCGAAATGATGACCGTGACCGGTTCATCAATGACCTTGGTCTCGGCGACAGCTTTCTCTGCTTCCTTGATCAGTGTGCGACGCTTGTCACCATATTGTTTCGCATCGGCCTCGATCTCTTTCACCAGCAGCTTCTTCATCGACGCCGGATTGTCGAGCAGTTCCTGCAAGGTCTTTTTCTCTTTGCGCAGCTCGGCAAGCTCTTGCTGCACCTTGATCGCTTCGAGCCGGGCCAGCTGGCGCAGGCGAATCTCAAGGATATCTTCCGCCTGACGTTCGGACAGCTTGAAGGCTTTCATCAGCGCCGGCTTGGGCTCATCCGACTCGCGGATGATCTTGATCACCTTGTCGATGTTCAGCAGGACCGCTTCGCGTCCTTCGAGGATGTGAATACGGTCATCGACCTTGCCCAGACGGTGCTGGGTGCGACGGGTGACGGTGTCAAAGCGGAAGCTGGTCCATTCGCGCAGAATCTCAAGCACGCCTTTCTGACGAGGGCGGCCATCCGCACCGATCATCACCAGATTGACGCCGACATTGTTTTCCAATGAAGTGTGCGCGAGCAGCAGATTGCTGAATTCTTCCTGATCCTGATTCTTCGATTTCGGTTCGAAGACCAGACGCACCGGCGCATCGCGGCCGGATTCATCGCGCACGGTATCGAGCACGCCGAGCAGGGTCTGCTTGGTCGCCAGCTGATCGGGCGTCAGGCTCTTCTTGCCCAGTTTGACCTTGGGATTCGTGAGCTCTTCGATCTCTTCCAGGATTTTTTGCGCCGAGGTGCCCGGCGGAAGCTCGGTCACCACCAGCTGCCACTGGCCGCGCGCAAGGTCTTCGATCTTCCAGCGCGCCCGCACCTTGATGCTGCCGCGACCGGACTGATAGATTTCCGAGATCGTCGCTGCAGGGGTGATGATCTGGCCGCCGCCCGGAAAGTCGGGGCCGGGGATGAGTTCCATCAGCGCCTCGTGCGTGAGCTTCGGCTGCTTGATGACTGCGATTGCCGCCTCGGCGACTTCATTCAGATTGTGCGAAGGGATCTCGGTCGCCATACCCACGGCGATACCGGATGCGCCATTCAACAGCACAAAGGGCAGACGGGCCGGCAGGAGTTTCGGTTCTTCGCTGGAGCCGTCATAGTTGGGCGCGAAATCCACTGTGCCCATGTCGATCTCATCGAGCAGCAGGCGCGAAATCGGCGTCAGGCGCGCTTCGGTATATCGCATCGCTGCCGCGCCATCGCCATCACGCGAACCGAAGTTGCCATGGCCATCGATCAGCGGATAGCGCAGCGAAAAATCCTGCGCCATGCGCACCAACGCGTCGTAAACCGACTGATCGCCGTGAGGATGCAATTTACCCAGCACGTCGCCAACGACGGCAGCGGATTTACGGGGCTTCGCATCGGGCGCAAGCCGCAGCTGGTCCATCGCATACAGGATGCGGCGCTGCACCGGTTTCTGGCCATCGGAGACATCCGGCAGCGCGCGTCCCTTGACGACCGAGATCGCGTAATCGAGATAAGCACGCTCGGCGAAGGTCGCCAGTGTCAGGGAATCGCCGCTATCGTCAGCGGCGGCTTCGAACAGGTTGGTTTGGTCGGTCATCTGTGTTTAGTCGAAGGGTGTTCGTGTTTTGCGAAAGTCACTGGATCATGGTCTCTGCCGGGATGACAGAGTCAAGTGAGAATCGCTTTTCAATCGTCATTCCGACGCAGGCCGGAATCCAGCGTCTTCAGATTTTCTTAAATATCCGCCTCAACCTCATTCCCATGCTCCTCCAGCCAGGCGCGCCTTGCAGCCGCTTCGCCTTTACCCATCAGCATGGTGAATCGTTCTTCCGAGGCTTTCACGCCGAGATCGCCCAACGCCACGGGCAGCAAACGGCGTGTGTCGGGATTCATCGTGGTTTCCCACAATTGCTCGGCGCTCATCTCGCCCAGACCCTTGAAGCGGGCAATACTCCAAGCGCCTTCTTTCACGCCATCCTTGCGCAGCTTGTCTTCGATGGCTTCCAGCTCGCCGCTGTCGAGCGCATAAATTTTTTGCGCGGGCTTCTTGCCGCGTGCCGGCGCATCGACCCGGAACAGCGGCGGGCGTGCGACATAAATATGACCATGCTCGATCAGTTTCGGGAAATGACGGAAGAACAGCGTCAGCAGCAGAACCTGAATATGCGAGCCATCGACATCCGCGTCCGAGAGGATGCACACGCGGCCATAACGCAGGCCTGAGAGGTCCGGATCATCATGCTTGCCATGCGGGTCGACCCCGATGGCCACGGCGATATCGTGAATCTCGTTGTTTGCAAACAGACGGTCGCGTTCGGTCTCCCACGCATTCAGCACCTTGCCGCGCAGCGGCAGGATGGCCTGAAACTCCTTGTCGCGACCCATCTTGGCCGAGCCACCGGCAGAGTCACCCTCGACCAGAAAGATCTCGTTGCGCGTGATGTCGCTGGATTCGCAATCGGTGAGCTTGCCGGGCAGGACGGCCACGCCAGAGGATTTTTTCTTCTCGACCTTCTGCGCGGACCGCAGGCGGCTCTGTGCCTGACGGATCACGAGTTCTGCCAGCTTCTTGCCGTAGTCGACATGCTGGTTCAGCCAGAGTTCGAGCGCGGTGCGCGAGTAGCCACCGACCAGACGCACCGCATCGCGCGAGTTCAGTCTTTCCTTGATCTGTCCCTGAAACTGCGGATCCAGCACCTTGGCCGACAGCACGAACGATGCGCGGGCGAACACATCTTCGGGCAGCAGCTTCACACCCTTGGGCAAGAGCGAGTGCATCTCGACAAAGCTCTTGACGGCACTGAACAGGCCCTCGCGCAAGCCGGACTCATGCGTACCGCCGGCGGGCGTGGGTATCAGGTTCACATAGGATTCGCGAACGATCGCGCCATCCTCGGTCCATGCGACGACCCAGGCCGCGCCTTCGCCTTCGGCAAACCCTTCCGCGTCGGCCCCTGCGTACTGCTCGCCCTCGAACAAGGGAATCAGGGTCGCGCTGCTGCCGCCCTGCGCCAGCGCTTCGTTCAGATAACCGCGCAGGCCTTGTTCATACAGCCAGCTTTGTGTGTCGCCGGATTTTTCCTGAATGAAGGTCACTTTCACGCCGGGCAGCAGCACGGCCTTGGAGCGCAGCAGCCGCTGCAGCTCGCCGACCGGAATGACCGGGGAATCGAAGTATTTCGGATCCGGCCAGACGGTGACGCGGGTACCGGATTTTTTATCTTCCTTGCCGGCTGCGCGGGATTTCAGCTTCGAGGTCACGTCGCCGCCGGAAAAAGCGATGGCATGAACGCCATTGCCTTTGTCATCCTTGCGCCAGACGGTGATCTCCAGTTTCGATGACAGCGCATTGGTGACCGAGACGCCGACGCCATGCAAGCCGCCCGAGAATGCATAGGCGCCGCCCGAGCCTTTGTCGAATTTGCCGCCCGCATGCAGACGGGTAAAGACGATCTCTACCGTGGGGACTTTTTCTTCCGGATGCAGGCCGACCGGAATGCCGCGACCATCATCTTCAACGCTGACGCTGCCATCCTTGTGCAGCGTGACGATGATGTTCTTGCCGAAGCCGCCGAGCGCTTCATCAGAGGCGTTGTCGATGACTTCCTGAATGATGTGCAGCGGGTTTTCAGTCCGGGTGTACATGCCCGGACGCTGCTTGACGGGTTCGAGTCCTTTGAGGACGCGTATCGATGATTCGCTGTAATCGGATTTTTTGCTTGCCATGCGTGAGAGCCTGGGTAAGAGAGGGTAGGGGTGTCCCGGCGGGACAAAATTCCGGGAATTCTAATGAATTTTGGCGGGCAAGCGGCATTTGCCGCTAAAAGTGCTGAGGCCGCGGCTCACTTGGAGAGCATCTGCATCGCTCGCTCCAGCCCTTCCATCGTGACCGGGTACATGCGGTTGCCCATCAGCTGCTTGATGATCGCGATCGACTGCCGGTACTGCCACAGCCCTTCGGGCTCGGGGTTCAGCCAGACGAATTTCGGGAACTGGTGCACGAAGCGCTGCAGCCAGACCGCGCCGGCTTCTTCATTGTGATATTCGACTGAGCCGCCGGGCTGGACGATCTCGTAGGGGCTCATGGTCGCATCGCCGACGAAGATCAGTTTGGTGTCGGGCGGATATTTACGGATCACGTCCCACGTGGCGAAGCGCTCGGCATGCCGGCGGCGATTGTGCTTCCACAGCGTCTCGTACACGCAGTTGTGGAAATAGAAGAACTCCATGTTCTTGAACTCGGTTTTCGCAGCGGAAAACAATTCTTCGACGCGCGCGATATGGTCATCCATGCTGCCGCCCACATCCATCAGCATCAGCACCTTGACCTTGTTCTTGCGCTCGGGCTGCATCTTCAGATCGAGCCATCCCGCATTGTTTGCGGTTGCGCGTATGGTGTCATCGAGCGCCAGCTCTTCCTCCGCACCTTCGCGCGCGAACTTGCGCAGCCGGCGCAGCGCGACCTTGATGTTGCGGGTGCCCAGCTCGCGCTCGCTGTCATAGTCGCGATACGCGCGCTGATCCCAGACTTTGACCGCGCTGCGGTTGCCGCCTTCACCGCCAATGCGTATGCCTTCGGGGTTCTGTCCGCTGTTGCCGAAGGGCGAGGTGCCCCCGGTGCCGATCCATTTGTTGCCGCCTTCGTGACGGCCCTTTTGCTCTTCGAGCAGTTGCTTTAAGCGATCCATCAGCTTGTCGTAGCCGAATTTTTCGATCGCGGCCTTTTGCTCGGGTGTCAGCTCGCGCTGCAGCCGCTTCATCAGCCAGTCGAGGGGTATGTCGGGGTTTTTTTCGAACAGCGTATCTACGCCATGAAAGTAGGCGCCGAAGGCCTTGTCGAACTTGTCGAAATTGGCTTCGTCCTTGACCAGCGTGGTGCGCGACAGGAAGTAGAAGTCATCCAGCGAGGGCTCGATCACCTGCTTGTCCAGCGCTTCCAGCAAGACGAGAAATTCCTTGATCGAAACAGGAACTTTCGCATCCTTGAGCGTGAAGAAGAAGTCGATCAGCATGATGGCAGACGATTAACCCCGAGATCAGCGGTTGTTGCGCGACATGAAGACCAGTCGCTCGAACAGATGCACATCCTGCTCATTCTTCAGCAGTGCGCCATGCAGCGGCGGCACGATGGTTTTCTGATCCTGGCTGCGCAGTGCTTCCGGGGGAATATCTTCGGCCAGCAGCAGCTTGAGCCAGTCCAGCAGCTCAGACGTAGAGGGCTTTTTCTTCAGGCCGGGAACATCTCGCACTTCAAAAAAGGTTTGCAGCGCCTGTGCCAGAAGCGATTTTTTAATGTCCGGGAAATGCACATTCACGATGTCCTGCATCGTGTCCTTGTCCGGGAATTTTATGTAATGAAAGAAGCATCGGCGCAGGAAAGCATCCGGCAGCTCCTTTTCATTGTTGGAGGTAATGATCACCAGTGGCCGGTGCTTCGCGCGCACCATCTCGCGCGTCTCGTACACATAAAATTCCATGCGGTCGAGTTCGCGCAGCAAGTCGTTCGGGAATTCGATGTCCGCCTTGTCGATCTCGTCGATCAGCAGCACCACCGGCTCGTCGTACGCAAACGCCTGCCACAGCACGCCGCGAACGATGTAGTTCTGGATGTCCTTGACGCGCTCATCGCCCAGCTGGGAGTCACGCAAGCGGGACACGGCGTCATATTCATACAGACCCTGCTGCGCCTTGGTGGTGGATTTGATGTGCCATTGCAAAAGTGGCATCCCCAGCGCTGCCGCGACTTCCTCGGCCAGCATGGTCTTGCCAGTCCCTGGCTCGCCCTTGATCAGCAGCGGGCGCTGCAGGGTCAGCGCGGCATTGACCGCCAGTTTCAGATCATGCGTGGCGACGTAATTCTCGGAACCTTCGAAGCGCTTGGCGGTGGTCATGGTAGTGATAATGGGTTTTGGGGTTTGGACTGCTTGGTCAAAGAAAATAAGCCTCAGTATAAAGTAGCAAGGGCTCAGAGATTGTCCGAAGAACGGATATTTTGCCTGTGATTGGCCGTCAGAAATAGACGATGAAATGCGAATCGGTTATGATTAGGCGCTTTTTTGCGCGGGCGGGCGACAGATAGTGTCGAATTTCCTCGAACAGCCTGAGCCGCCAATCCGGTTTCGAATCAAACTACCCAGAAATCATGAAAAAACTCTTTGTTCTTCTCGCGCTGGCGGGTGTGGCTCAGCTGTCTGCTGCTGCAGATGCAGCCGGCGACGCGAATGCTGCCAAAAACAAGGTAGCAATGTGCATAGGCTGCCATGGCATCGCCGGCTACAAGGCCACTTTCCCTGAGGTGTATCGCGTGCCCATGATCGGCGGCCAGTCGGAAAAGTACATCGCTGCGGCGCTGAACGCTTACAAGAAGGGCGAGCGCAACCATCCGTCGATGGTCGGTATCGCCAAGGGCCTGTCTGATCAGGACATCGCCGACATCGCCGCGTACTACGCGCAGCAGAAATAAGGAGTCACGAATGAAAAAGATGATTGCACTGCTGGCTGTTCTGCTCGCCGGCGTGTCCCTGAACGCAGCGGCTGGTGATATCGAGGCCGGCAAGGCAGCGGCTGCCAAGTACAACTGCGCATCCTGCCACGGCGCTGATTACAACTCGCCGATCGATCCCAGCTATCCGAAACTGGCGGGCCAGCATGCGGATTATCTGGAGCATGCGCTGAAAGCCTATCAGCGCGGTGCCAACGCCTCCAACGGTCGTGGCAATGCGATCATGGGCGGTATGGCCAAACCGCTGTCGAAGAAAGACATTTCTGATATCGCTGCTTATCTGTCCAGCCTGCCGGGTTCGCTGGTGGTTCGCAAATAAGCCAAGCGCTCACGAAAAAAACCGCAGCTGGTGCTGCGGTTTTTTTATGCGCGCTGTTCCGGCATTCAGCGTTGCGCGCGGCGCTTTACGCATTCAACATACTCTGCGCCATCCGGCGGCAGCCCGTTTCTTTGCGAGTTCCAGAGCATCTCTCCCAGACATTCCATGATCTCGTGATGTGCATCATGCGCCGAGTCGCGCCGTTCCGCCAGGCAGACGAAGGCATCGCGTATGCCGGGCGGCTGATCAATCGAGATCTGCTCACTGATCGACAGATGCATCGACAAGTGCAGAAAGGGATTGGCCTTGCCATGGCCAGCGTCATAGTCCGCCGCCAGTGCGGCATCAAGATCGGATAGCTCGTTGTCATATTCCGGATGCTGCAGCATCCAGTCGCGCGCGATGGCTTCCATCGGTGTCAGTATTTCTCCTGCGCTGGCCTTGCGCCAGGTCTCGCAAAAAAACCGCCGGACTTCTTCTTTGCTTGGTGCGAACATGCGTTACTCCAGTCCGACGATGGCGACCCACGCGCCCAGCGCGGCGAACAGCGCCGCAGCGGCGATGCGCACCCAGTGCATCGGTATCCATTGGGCGGTGGTCTTGCCCAGCAAGACCGCCGGGCAAATCGCGATCATCTCTCCCAGTGTGGCGCCCACCATCACGTGCGCGAATTCGCCATATTTGGCTGCCATCAGCAGTGTGGCAATCTGCGATTTATCGCCCAGTTCTGCGAGGATGAAGGTGATGAAGGCAGTGAGCACGAGACTGGTGGAAGATTTGAACGCGACCTCATCATCGTCGTCATCATCATCTTCGGGTATCAAGGTCCAGATCGCGACGCCCGCAAACATCGCCACCAGCAGCCAGCGCAGCACATGGGTTGGCACGAGGCTGGAAAGCGTGGTGCCCAAGAGTGCGGTCACGCCCATCGTCAGCAGCGTGGCGATGAAGATGCCGGCCAGTATCGGCAGGCTGCGGCGATAACGCACAGCCAGCAGCAAGGCCAGCACCTGGGTCTTGTCGCCCATCTCGCCCAGGCCAACGACAGCAGCGGTGTTCAGAAAGGCTTCCATCAGACCGCCTTCGCCGGTACCGGTGTTTTTTGCTTGTACTCGCAGAGATCGGCAATCAGGCAGTTCCAGCACTGCGGCGTGCGCGCCAGACAGGTATAACGCCCGTGCAGTATCAGCCAGTGGTGCGCATCCATCAGATAGTCCGGCGGCACAAACTTCATCAGCTTTTGTTCGACGATCTCGACATTTTTGCCCGGTGCTATCCCGGTGCGATTCGATACGCGGAAGATGTGGGTGTCGACGGCCATCGCCGGCTCGCCGAAGGCGGTGTTGAGCACTACGTTGGCTGTCTTGCGCCCCACACCGGGCAGGGCTTGCAGCGATTCGCGATCGCGTGGCACCTCGCCGCCATGCTGCGCCAGCAGGATGCGGCAGGTCTCGATCACGTTCTTGGCCTTGTTCCGGTACAGGCCGATCGTCTGCACATAAGGGATCAGCCCGTCGACGCCGAGGGCAAAGATCTTGTCGGGCGTGTTCGCCACCGGGTAGAGCTTGCGTGTTGCCTTGTTGACCGAGACATCGGTCGCTTGCGCAGACAGGATCACTGCGATCAGCAATTCGAAGGGGGTGGTGTATTCCAGCTCGGTCGTCGGGTGCGGGTTGGCCGCTTTCAACCGCTCGAAGATCTGGCGTCGCTTTTCCGGGTTCATGATGTTTTTTTCGCCTGCGCTTCTTTTTGCAGGCGCGCGCGTTCCATGGCGGCCTGAATGATGGCTCGCTTGCGTTCCTTCTCGGCGCGCTCCGCGTCGCCGAGCGCTTCCGTGTTCTCGACTTCCTTCAGTTTCGCGGCGGCCTTCGCGGCCAGCCGCGCATCGTTGTCTTCTTTCTCTCGCTTGAGGCGCGCAGTGCGTGCGTGATATCGATCGCGCGCTGCGTCGGCCTGCGCGGGCGACCATGCCGCCCATCCGGTCTGACCCGGCGTGATGGGCACCATGGCGATGCAGTCGACCGGGCAGGGAGCGACGCACAGATCACAACCCGTGCACAGTTCGGGAATCACGGTGTGCATCTGCTTGGCTGCGCCGGCAATCGCATCGACCGGACAAGCTTGTATGCACAACGTGCAGCCGATGCAGGCCGCTTCGTCGATGACGGCCACGGGGCGCTCGCGCTCGCTGCCATGGACGGGGTTGAGCGGGATTACCGGCGTGCCGAGTACCGAGGCTAATCGCGCAATGCCTTCTGCGCCGCCGGGCGGACACTGGTTGTAGTTCGCGCTGCCTTCGGCGATGGCTTCGGCATAAAGGCGGCAAGACGGATAGCCGCACTTCGTGCATTGCGTCTGCGGCAGCAGGTCTTCAAGGCGGTCGGCGAGTGTGGAGCGCTGGCGGGTCATAGGCTGACATTATCCGGCATTTGCGGCTATTGAGAGCGCCACCCGGCAGCAGCTCACTGATTGCCGAAGCATGAAAAAGGCCGCCCGCAGGCGGCCTGTCGGCTACGCTTTCGTTGGGTTCAGCGATGCGCGCGAATGAACTCGGCGATTTTCGGCGCAATCATCTCGCGCCAGCGACGGCCGGAGAAGATGCCGTAATGCCCGCACTTCGGCGCGGTGTAATGCTGCTTCATCTCTTTCGGGATGTTCGAGCACAGATCGTGCGCCGCGCTGGTTTGGCCAGAGCCGGAGATATCGTCCAGTTCGCCTTCGATCGTGAACAGTGCGACGTTCTTGATGTCTTGCGGGCGCACACGCTTGCCCTCGACATCCCAGGTACCCAGCGGCAGCGCATGATCCTGGAACACGGTCTTGATGGTCTCGAGATAGTACTCGGCCGGCATATCGAGCACCGCGTTGTACTCGTCATAGAACTTGCGATGCTCCTCGGCGGATTCGTTGTCGCCTTCGCGCAGGTGCAGATAGAACTCCCAGTGACTCTGCGCATGACGACGCGGATTCATCGCGACGAAACCCGCATGCTGCAGGAAGCCGGGATACACACGGCGGCCATAGCCGGGATAGTTCGGCGGCACGCTATAGATCACATTGTTCTCGAACCACGTATAAGGCTTGTTCATCGCCAGATCGTTGACCTGCGTCGGTGATTTGCGCGAATCGATAGGCCCGCCCATCATCACCATGGTCTTGGGCATGGGCTTTTCACCGGCGCTGGCCATCAGCGAGATCGCCGCCAGCACCGGCACGGTCGGCTGACATACCGAGATCACATGCAGATCAGGGCTCAGATAACGGATGAAGTCCTGAACATAATAGATGTAGTCATGCAGGTGAAACGCGCCCTTATCGAGCGGCACCATGCGCGCGTCGGTCCAGTCGGTGATGTAGACATCATGGTGTGGCAGCAGCTCGCGCACGGTGTCGCGCAGCAGTGTCGCGTGGTGACCTGACAGTGGCGCCACCAGCAATACTTTGGGCTGATCGAGCTTGGCGACAGCGGCCGAGCGGCTGTCCTTGCGGAAATGCAGCAGCTTGCAGAAGGGCTTCTCCAGAACGACGTCTTCGATGATCGCGGCACGATGGCCCTCGACCTCGACGGACGTGATGCCAAATGCAGGCTTCTCGTATTCTTTGCCGAGCCGGAACATCAGCTCATAGCCGGCGGCGATACGCTGCGCGAACGGGGTATGCGCAAAAGGCGAGACCGGATTTGTGAACAGCTTGGACGAGGCTTCAGCCCACTGGACCAGAGGGCTCAGCAGGGTGCGGTTCATTTCGTGCAATTGATAGAGCATGAGGACCTCTCATTCAAGACGCTCGATTGTGCAGGCAATCCACCGTTTCCGCAATGCAGCAAATGCAAGACTGAAATATTTCGACTAGGCCCGCCCGCATATTCCAAGTTTTCCTTGATTGTTGACGTCAAATCGATGCAGGTTGTTGCTCTGCGGTAACATACTAGAGCGCTCACTCACTGACAACCTATTTGTCAGTGCAAAAGCAGGCATTTTGGTTGCCAATAAGATATCTCTTCGCTCACACTCGACATTCGCTGTCGCTCCTCAAGCGGTTTCCCCGGCATTTCCTCTGTTCACCGGCAAGTTGGCTGCTTCTTTAGACAGCAATTTTTCCCGATTGCGCCCGTTTTTTTGGCGCGGGTGATCCGACCGGGTCGGCGTTGCCGGGTGATAAAATCTTGCCCATGCTCGTTGGTCGCCCCTTCCTTCGCCTGATTTCCCGTTGCCTGATCGCTTTGCTGCTGCTGCAGGCAGCGCTGCCGTCGTGGGCCGCCTTTGGTAGCTCAAGCAAGGCAGGCTGGATCGAGATCTGCGCCGCTGGCGGCATTCAATGGGTCAAGCTGGCGCAGCCAGACAGTCAGCCTGCCGATCATCAGACGGCGCACGACCACTGCCTGCTGTGCGCATCCACGGGCGCCACGCCTGACTTCGACGCATGGGCTTATCTTGATGCTCAGCGTCGAGATGAAGCGATCCTTCTTCATCCCCAGAGCGTGCCTTGCTGGTATGCCGGTCACTCCATCCTCTCCCGGGCTCCTCCAGCCTGATTGTCCACGTCGCTGAACTCACATCCGCACTTGCTGTGCCGGTCTGATATCGCTTTCATCGCCCGACCACGCGCAAGTCCCCGTGGTACGGGCGGTTTATCTGGATAAAACAATGAGAATGGAATTCACCCGCACGCCAGTCCGGCTGGCTGTGCTATTGCTGTGCGTAGCCTCATGCGCAAGTGCGCAGGAAACGCGCCCTCCTTCAACCACCATGATGACTCTGGGCGAAGTGGTCGTGACTGCACGACAGGATCCCCTGGCCGTCAGCAGTCTCTACACGTCCGTCAATGTCCTGCCTGCCGAACGTATCGAGCAGCAGTCCGTCGCGAACAACTGGCAGCTGTTTGATCAGGTGCCGGGCGTGATGCTCACGAGTTTCGGGCAGGGGACGACCTCGGGGAAGCTCTCGCTGCGCGCTTTCAATGGCGAAGGCGAGATCAATGCCGTCAAGCTGCTGATTGATGGCATACCGTCCAATAGCAATGACGGCAACATGCCTTACATCGATCTCGCGTCGCGTCTGGATATTGACGCAATCGAGGTCGTCAAAGGCACCAACGATCCGCGCTACGGTCTGCACAACATCGCTGGCAATGCGAACATCGTGACCAAATCCGGTGGCAACTACCAACTCGGGCGTGTCAGCTATGGCAGTTTCAACACGCGCGATGTGCAGGCAGCGATGGGTACCGATGATGGCCGGCTGTCGCAGAATTATGCGATCAGCTATCTGAATACCGATGGATATCGCAGACATTCCGAGACGGAGAATGGCGCGTTTTCCGGCAAGTGGTTTTTGCACAGTGAGGACAGGCGGCATCAGTTCGGGCTGATCGCTCGCCATGCAGAGGCGAGGGCGCAGGAGGCGGGCTATCTGACCCGTGCTCAGGCAAATGCAGATCCGCGCCAGTCACCCGCACACAACGCGTCGGATGAAGACAGGCGTCAGATGACGCAGCTCGCACTGCAGGGAAAGAGCCTGCTGCGCGACGATCTGACCGCCACCGCCCAGATCTACCTGAATGACCTGTATGACAAACGCTATGTGCGCTTTTCTGCGGGAGCCTCCCAGCAGGAGCGCCTCGTCGAAGAGACGCACATCGGCGCCTCTGCCAGCGCCAGCTGGCAGGCGGGCAAGACATCGCTCGGCGAGCTGACGCTGACAGGTGGTGTGGATACCGAACATCAGGACAATCGCAGCGAGCGCTACAGCACGCTGCTGCAGACACGCACGGCGCAAACCCGCGATCAGCAGTTCGATTTCACTACGGCGGGCGGCTTTGTGCAGGCGATGCTCCAGCCCTCAAACCGGCTGACGATCACACCAGCATTGCGCATCGATACCGTTTCAGGTCAGTACACCAACCAACTGACCGGGGTGCGTTATGACGTCAATCACTATGGGCTGATCAGGCAGCCGAAGCTGAGCGCGATGTACCAGCTATCAGAATCAACGTCAGTCTATGGCAATGTGGGCCGCACTTTCCAGGTCGGTGTCGGCACCGCCTCGTACAAGGTCCGTCAGAGTAGTGATCTCTCGCCTTCGATGAATGACGGTTGGGAAGCTGGCGTGCGGTTCAGACCGGCGGCATGGATCGACGGACGCGTCGCTCTCTGGCAGCAAACCGCCAGTAATGAGGCCCGACGCAAGCTGAACGATCCGGCGAATGATGCGGAGAACATTGGCAAGACACGCCGACAAGGCGTCGATGTTGAAGTCAATGCGCGGCCGACATCGCAGCTGACTGTCTGGATCGCGGGTGCGGTTCAGCGTTCCGAGATACTGAAGGCGGATGCGAGCTCACTGGCCAGCGAAGGCAGGGAGATCGATCATGTGCCGCGCGTGATCTACAACCTCGGTGCGGATTATCAGCCCACCGAGCAGCAGCGCTACTCGGTCTGGGCGAACGGACAGAGCAGCTACTACCTTGAGCGCACCAACAGCACCGGACGCTTTGGCGGTTATGCGCTCGCGAATGCCTCTGCTACCTATCGAATCAGCAAGGGGGTGAGCGCTGAACTTCAGGTGCGTAACCTGTTCGATCGATATCACGAGTATGTCTGGTATGACGGAGCGCAGTCACTGCATTCGCCGGGAGCAGGGCGCGCGGTCTATGCGTCGCTACAGATCAGGATATAAACCATGAAACGCGCACGTCGGTGGTGGCTGGACCTGCATCTGTGGATCGGGCTTTCTCTCGGTGCAGTATTCGTGCTGCTGGGTGTCACCGGTAGTCTGCTGGTGTTCTATCCTGAGGTCGATCGTGCGCTCAATCCTGCGCTTCGTCCCTCGACGCCCGCTGCGCAGAGGGTGTCGATACAGGCGGTGGCGGATCAGCTGAGGATGCTGTACCCGGAGCGAGAAGGCGGCTGGCGGATCGAGCTGCCGCTGAATGACAGCGCACCCATCACTGCGCGTTACGCGCAATCTTCCGAACGCGAAGGCCGTTCATTCTCGCCGCTGATGGTCACGCTCAATCCGGTGACGCTTGAGCGGACCAGCGACCGCGTTTGGGGAGATTATCTGGTCACGTGGATTTATGACCTGCATTACACGCTGCTATTCGACACTACAGGCAAAGTCGTGGTGGGCATAGTCGGACTGGTGATGCTGCTCTCACTGTTTTCTGGCCTCTGGTTATGGTGGCCATCGAAGTCGTGCTGGCGCACGGCATTGCGGCCTGTGTTGAGAGAAGGGCGGGTAAGACGCACTTACGACTTGCACGTACTGGGTGGTACTTACGGTGCAGTACTGTTGATCGTACTGGCGGTGACAGGTGCCGGACTGGCTTTACCGGACCAGACGCGCAATCTGCTGGATCGCCTGCTTGGTGTGAATCGCCTGCCGGAGGTCACGGCTTATCCGGTTTTTGATGAGGCGGTGCTCATTGATCTGGATGATGCGGTAGCGATTGCTTGCGAAAGTTTTTCGCGAGCCGACGTGCGTTGGATCGATGTGCCAGCCATCGGGGAAGGGCCCATCGGTATTCGGCTGCATCAGCCCGGCGAACCCGGTCGTCGCTTTCCCAAGACCCGAATATGGCTCGACCCGATTAGTGGAGAGATTCTGGCAGTCCGAGATCCTCTACAAAACGCAGCGGGCAATACGGCGCTTGACTGGCTACATCCACTGCATAATGGCGAGGCGTTTGGTTTGGCTGGCCGATGGTTTGCGTTCGTATCCGGCTTTTTGCCATTGCTACTTTTTGTCACGGGGTTCATTCGCTGGAGACAAAAGCAAAAGGCCAGATCAAAACACAAAACCCGACTGACAGGCTGAGTTCAAACTAGAGCTTCAAAAAATCTGAATGTTTTCAAACATCAATAAGCTTTTTCCTGCATTCATCTTGCTTTTCCGCGGCAAGCAAGCAGATGCTCTTCTCCAGAGCAGTCATCATACTCTCGGAGCCATAGCGGTCTTTGGAAGATGAAACTCCTTTGAGTACTCGGTGCCATATCTCATGGCGAGTTTCCATATTTCCTACTCGGTGTAAAAGATTTTTTATGAAATACAAGGAGGCTACTTGTATCATCGAAAGGGGATTAAGTGTGGGGAAGGAGCGAATGTCATAATTTGCTACAGCTGCCAAAAGCTTTGCAGCATTTTCTCCAGATTCAATTTTTATTAATCCTTCGAAACAATCTTTTACCCTGCAGGTAAGTTCATCCAGATTGGTTGTAATGGGGACGTGATGCATGGAGCATAAATGTACTATCAATGTACGAGCATATGATTCACCAGTTTTTGATCCCCATTTAACAGATAAATCATCAATCGATTGGTTGACAAACCATGTTCCAGTCATCTCCCAAAGCTGCTTACCCTCTTCGGTTTCAGATAAGAGTTTGCTTACAGTGGCAACCCACCGACAAATATCGATCTTCTGTTTGATATTGATACACTCAGAAAACTGCTTGGCCAGGTGCTGAGTAAGCTGCGGACGGCAGCCACTATCGCCGGCCAGCGCATAAATTCCTGAGCTGGATTCGAAAATTTCAGGTATATGCATGACCAAAAGTGACCAGCGATTCTCCTCAGGGAGAAGATTCAAAATCTTATCAATGGTTTTGCCACCGATTGAGGAGAATGCCGGGCCGGCATGGATCATCTTTAAATCAACCAGTGCCAGCGCGGTGGAGTCGTTGCTGATTGCCTCGCGCAGTGTATTCAGCAGGTCTCTGATACACAGAAGACTTGTTCCGGCCACTTCTTTTGCTATGCTGCGGAATATCTCCAGAGCGGCGTGTGGTTTGTCCTCGGCATTCAAGCTGCCGAGCTGCGATGGCAGTTGATTCAGTAGTTTGCGTCTATCAGTTGGATTCAAATGATGAAGCTTACTCAAACAATCGCGAATCTCGGACAAGGAGAGCGCATCGCGCTTGTGATACAGATATAACCAAAACTGGTCGTCCGGCCGAATGCTATCTTTTGACTGTGCAGGTGCTCTGGCATCGTTTGCAAGCGAACGAAGCATAGGCTCTCGAAAAAGTCTCCCCTCTGCAGACGTCAGGGAAGTGTCCATAATGTTGCGCAACTGCTTATGCCAATTTTTGTCTTCAGGACATTTCGGCCAGTGATGCTCCCTCCATGAGGCAGAATAATCGTTCTTCAATTGATAGAGAGCTTTGCAGGTTGATCCGAGGTGCAGTAAGTCCTGCCAAGGTGTCTTTGAATTGTTGAGGGCTAATTTTTTTGCAATCTCCCTGAAAGCCTCTTGAGGCATAGACATTATTGAATACATCTGATTGGCAGCTCTCATCAAATTTTTCTCCGTATTGCAAGTGTGAGTGACTAGGTGAAAAATTCGATAGGGCGGTTCCGGGGCTGCTAAGCGTAAAAAAAATCCCGGGAATGCCCGGGATTTTTATGATGGTCAGCGGTGAGACGATCAGTCGAACACCGGGGATTCAACACCAAGGATCTTGTGCAGCTTCGGCGAGGTCGTCGTGTACTGCATGTGGATCTTCTTCTCGGGGAAGATGTAAGGCGCAGCACCGAACGCGGCGAGTGCGGCCTCGTGGAAGCCGGACAGGATGAGCTTTTTCTTGCCCGGATAAGTATTGATATCGCCAACGGCAAAAATACCGGGAATGTTGGTCTCGAATTTTTCGGTGTCCACCGCGAGCTGCTTGCGCTCGATCTCAAGACCCCACTCAGCAATCGGGCCGAGCTTGGGCGACAGACCGAAGAACACCAGCAGATCGTCCAGCGGCAGGCGGCGCGTGACGCCATCGGCGCCCGTGACCTTGATCTCGCTGAGCGTATCGCCCTCGGCCTCGAAGCCGGTGACCTGACCGATCAGCAGCTGCATCTCCATCTGCTCGCAGAGTTCTTTCATCTTTGCGACAGAGGCGGGCGCGGCACGGAATTCTTCGCGACGATGCAGCAGAATGACCGACTCGGCCTTGCCGTGGAGGTTCAGCGCCCAGTCGAGCGCGGAATCGCCACCGCCGCAGATCACGATATTGCGGCCCGCGAAGCGCGACGGGTCTTTGACACGATAGAACAGCTGCTTGCCTTCGAACGCCTCGATGCCATCGACCTTCAGGGTGCGCGGCTGGAAAGAGCCGACGCCGGCGGCGATGAACACGGTCTTGGTGATGAAGCGGGTGCCGGTCGAGGTCTCGAGGTTGAAGCGACCATCATCACGCTTCTCGACCACAGTCACTTCCTGGCCGAGATGGAACGTCGGCTCGAAAGGCTCGATCTGCTTCAACAGGTTGTCGGTCAGTTCCTGACCGGTGCAGACGGGCACGGCCGGAATGTCATAGATGGGCTTGTCGGGATAGAGCTCGACGCACTGGCCGCCGACGGCGGCGAGCGAATCAATCACGTGAGCCTTGATTTCCAGAAGGCCGAGTTCAAAGACCTGAAACAGGCCTACCGGGCCGGCGCCGACGATCACGGCATCGGTTTCTATCGGGGTGTTGAGGGTGGTGTTCATACTTGGGAGAGCTTTCTTTCAAATACCAACCCCGGCCATGGGCCGGGGTTCAGGGGCACTAACTGCTGCTGCGCGTAGCGCTGTCTGGTCCGGATCAGCGCTCCAGGAACTGGAGCTTTTCTTTCACATCTTTCCAGTCCTCGGCGTCGGTCAGCGCGGATTTGGACTTGGTGATCGACGGCCATTTGCGGGCCAGTTCCACGTTGAGCTTGATGAACTGCTGCTGGTCGCCGGGGACGTCTTCTTCCGCATAGATGGCATTGACCGGACATTCTGCGACGCAGACGGCGCAATCGATGCACTCATCCGGATCGATCGCGAGAAAATTCGGGCCTTCGCGGAAGCAATCCACCGGGCATACATCCACGCAGTCGGTGTAACGGCAGCGGATGCACGATTCGGTCACAACGTGGGTCATAAGGGTCCTATCTGTAAATATTTTTGAAACACGTGCCGGCCCGTGCATCTGGTCATGTGCCAAACCCGGTGCTTCAATCGCAAAGCCTTGTATTTTAAGGCAAACCGGGGAGCCCCACAAATCCGGTTTAGATGGTTTTTAAATAAGCTAATGCGCTTTCGCCGCGCTGTGGCGCGGCCGGCGGTCAGCGACTGCGCGGGAGCGGATCGATGATTCCGGGATTTCAGGGCAGGGCCGTGAATATTTTTTGCCTGGGCCTCTGAAATTTACTCAACTGGCAAGCCACTTCCTGAGATAGTTGCCGAGGTAGAATCAGGCCAATAATACTGAGGAGATCATGGATACTTCCGCCGCCCGCAAGGCCATATTCAGCCGCATCCGCAAAGCCCAGCAGCGCCCCGACGAACCGACGGCTGCCGAACTGGCCGAAGCGCAAGCTTATCTGGCATCCAGCAGTCCCGGACCTCGCCCGGACATCGGGACCGACCTGGTCGGTCGATTCCGGCAGCAGGCCGAGCGCACCTCGCAGACCATCGATGAAGTGCAGACGCTGGCCGATGTGCCCGCCGCTGCTGCGCGTTATCTGAGCGGTCTGGGCGTCGCGCCCAGTGCGATCGCCTGGGAGACGATGTCGTCGCTGGACTGGCAGCAGGCCGGACTGCAAGTGGAGTTCCGGCCGCCGGTGGATCAGGATCTGGTGGGCATCACGGGCTGCTTCTGCGCGATTGCTGAGACGGGCACGCTGATGCTGCTCTCCGGTGCCGAGACGTATGCGTCTGCCGCGCTGCTGCCTGAGACCCATATCGCCGTCATTCCGGTCAGCCGCATTGTCCGCTCGATGGAGGATGCCTTCGCACTGGCCAAGCAAGAGCGGGGCGAACTGCCGCGCGCGACCAATTTCATCTCAGGTCCTTCGCGCACCGGCGATATCGAGCAGACCATCGTGCTCGGCGCGCACGGTCCGTATCGCGTACACGTGATTCTTGTGCGCGGCGCCTGATCAGGCAGCTAGCCTGACCCCCTTCCTCCACGGAGAATAAAAAACATGAAACCCAAGGTGCTGGTCACGCGCGAGACTTTTCCTGATGTGATCGAATATTTGTCAGAGCATGTCGAGGTTGAGCACAATCAGAGTGATGAAGCCTATGACGACGCCGAGCTGATCCGCAGGCTGCAGGGCAAGGCAGGTGTGTTTGCCAATCCCACGCATCGTTTTGCAGGCGAGCTGTTCGCCGCGTGTCCGGGACTCAAAGCGGTGTGCAATATGGCCGTGGGTTACAACAATATCGACGTGCCTGCAGCAACGGCGGCGGGCGTAATGGTGACCAACACGCCCGATGTGCTGAACGAGACCACGGCGGATTTTGGCTGGACGCTGATGATGGCGGCGACTCGGCGGGTCAGCGAGTCGGAGCATTTCCTGCGCGCCGGCCAGTGGAAGAAATGGCGCTACGATGATTTTCTGAGTGCTGATGTGCATGGGAGCACGCTGGGCATCATCGGCATGGGGCGTATCGGACAGGCGATCGCGCGCCGCTCGATGGGCTTCAATATGAAGGTGGTGTATCACAATCGCAGCCGCCTCTCGCCGGAGCTGGAAGCCGCCGCGAACCACGCGCAGTATCTTGGCATGGAAGAATTGCTGCGCACGGCTGACCATGTGATCCTGGTGTTGCCGTACTCGCCGGCCTCGCATCATTTGATCGGCGCAAAGCAGCTGGCGATGATGAAGCCTACGGCGACGCTGGTGAATATCGCGCGCGGCGGGATTGTCGATGATGCAGCACTGATCGCTGCCCTGAAATCCGGACAGATCGCGGCCGCAGGCATCGACGTGTTCGAGAACGAACCGGCCTTCAATCCCGAGTTCCTCACGCTGAAGAACGTGGTGCTGACACCGCATATCGGCAGCGCCTCGGTGCCCACCCGACGGGCGATGGCCTATCTGACGGCCGACAACCTGATCGCTGCGCTGACCGGGCAGCGGCCGCCGAATCTGTTGAACCCGGACGCATTCAAACCATAAATCAGGAGAACCGGATGGCCGACATTACCATCGTGCAGCCGCACGCGCTCTCCATGACCGATGCGCGCGATGCCGCGCAAAAAGTCGCTGACCAGATGCAGGCGGACTATGAAATGAGCTGGGAATGGCAGGGTGACGTGCTGGCATTCAAGCGCACCGGTTTTTCCGGCACGCTCGCCCTGGCAGAGGGGCAGGCAACGCTGGAGCTGAGCCTGGGGATCATGCTGAAAGGTTTTGCAAAGAAGATCGAGGAGCAGGTGACGAAGAACATGGCCAAAGTGTTTGGCGTCGACCTCGATCTTCCGGCAGCCTGATCAGATCTCGAGCAATTCCACGTCGAAGATCAATGTCGCATTGGGCGGAATCACGCCGCCTGCGCCGCGCGCCCCGTAGCCGAGTTCTGCCGGAATCACCAGCCGGCGCTTGCCGCCGACCTTCATGCCCTGCACACCTTCGTCCCAGCCACGGATCACATGTCCGGCACCCAGAGGGAATTCGAAAGGCTCGTTGCGATCCACGCTGGAATCGAATTTCTCACCTGCGCTGCCATCGGGATTCTGCAGCCAGCCGGTGTAGTGAACGCTGACGAAATCGCCTGCGCTGGCTGCGTTGCCTTCGCCAGTCGTCAGTTCTTCATAGATGAGCCCGGAGGCGGTGGTGATCTGGGACATGATGATTCCTTCAAGGCTGGGCCAGCAAGATCGGAAGGCCCAGGGTGAACAAGACCCTGAACTATAGCAGCAAGGTCGTACCGACCCGGTCAGCTCACGCAGCAGCGCGGGCTCTTATAATTCCATAAACGCCGGATCATCATGACACCCCTTTTCAGAACATTCTTTCGCGCATTGCTGTCGCAGATGCATCCCCGGATGCTGCTGATGACCGTGCTGCCTTTCGTGCTGGCGTTGGCCTTGTGGGGGCTGGCGCTCTGGCAGGGTCTGCAGCCCCTGATTGATCAGCTGCATGCATGGTTCTCAGATTACGGGCTGTTTCGCCAGAGCGCAGAGATATTGGATTCGCTGGGACTGTCTTCGCTGCACACGCTGCTGGTGCCGCTGATCGCGATGTGGCTGCTGCTGCCGTTCATGATCGTCACGGCTCTGCTGCTGGTCGGCGTCCTTGCCATGCCCTCGATCGCCAGTCACGTAGGCCGTCATTATTATCCGCAGCTCGAGCGCCGTCATGGCGGCTCTTTTGGCGGCAGCGTCTGGGTATCGCTGTCGTCGTTCATCGTATTTTTACTGGCCTGGCTGATCACGCTGCCACTCAATCTCGTGCCCCTGTTTGCGCTGATCGTGCAGCCGCTGCTCTGGGGCTGGCTGACCTGCCGTGTGATGGCCTACGACGCGCTGGCGGATTTCGCTGACAAGGATGAGTTGATCGCGATTCGCACGTCGCAGCGCTTCCCATTGCTGGCGATCGGTGTGGTAACGGGCAGTCTGGGCGCCGCGCCCGGATTGTTGTGGCTGGGCGGCATAATGTCGGTGATCTTTTTCCCGGTGCTGGCGGCGGTGGCGATCTGGCTGTATCTGCTGATTTTTGTTTTCAGCGGACTGTGGTTCCAGCATTATTGTCTGGATGCGCTGGCGCGCCTGCGCGGTACGTTCGCCAACCGCCTTGATCCGGATCGCGTGATTGATGCAGCGCCCGAGAACGACAATCAGCCGGCTGTGCGCGACAACAGGAAACAAGAAGAATAATTTTTTGCTGACGAGGAAATCATGGGATTCGGCATCATCATCATCGGGGACGAAATCTTGTCGGGTAAGCGCAGCGACAAGCATCTCGCCAAAATTATCGAGCTATTGTCCGAACGCGGGCTTTCTCTGTCGTGGGCCAAATATCTCGGCGATGATCCGGCGCGCATCACAGATACGCTGCGCCGGACGATGAACAGTGCGGATATTGTTTTTTCTTGTGGCGGTATCGGTGCAACGCCGGACGACCACACCCGGCAGTGCGCCGCCGCTGCACTGGGTCTGCCACTGGTCCTGCATCCCGAAGCGAGAGAAAAAATTCAGGAACGTATCGTCGAGATGGCGAAAGAGGCCGGCAAGGAGGTTGACCTGAATGCACCGGACAATCTGCATCGCCTGAAGATGGGCGAATTTCCTGCGGGTGCAGAGATCATCCCGAATTCATTCAACAAGATACCCGGCTTCGCCATGCGCAATGCGCAGGGCGGCGCCCATTATTTCGTGCCGGGCTTCCCGGTGATGGCAGCGCCGATGATGGCCTGGGCGCTGGATACGCATCATGCGGACCTGTTCCATCAGATCGCGCATGCGGAGAAGTCGGTGATTGTCTATGACGGTATCGAGTCCACCCTCACGCCCCTGATGGAAGCGCTGGAGGCGGAATTCGCCGCTGTCAAAGTGTTCAGCCTGCCCAGCGTTGGTGACGGCAACCGTCGCCGCCATATCGAGCTGGGCGTGAAGGGCGAGCCTTCCGCCGTCGAGCTGGCCTATGCAAAGATGCTGGCCGGTCTGGATCGATTGCGTCAGGAGTACGTGCCCAACTAAGGTGACTTTCCCTCATCCAGCAAGCCCTGCCTGCGGATGAAGTCGATCACCTCGTCCACGCCATCGCCTTTGCGCAGGTTGGTGAACACGAAAGGCCGGTCGCCGCGCTGCTTCTTTGCATCGGCGGCCATGATCTCGAGATTTGCTCCGACATGCGGCGCAAGATCGGTTTTGTTGATGATCAGCAGATCCGATCGCGTAATGCCCGGGCCGCCCTTGCGCGGTATTTTTTCGCCGCCCGCGACATCGATCACATAAATCGTCAGGTCTGATAATTCGGGGCTGAAGGTGGCCGCCAGATTGTCGCCGCCCGACTCGACCAGTATCAGGTCAAGATCCGGAAAATCGGCACTCATGCGGGCAATCGCCTCCAGATTGATTGACGCATCTTCACGAATGGCGGTGTGCGGGCAGCCGCCGGTTTCCACGCCCATCAGCCGGTCTGCCGGCAGCGCATCGGCGCGCAGCAGAATTTCCATGTCTTCCTTGGTGTAGATGTCATTCGTGATCACCGCCATGTCGTAGTGATCGCGCATTTTTTTGCACAGCATTTCGCACAGCGCGGTTTTGCCTGAGCCCACAGGGCCGCCAATGCCAACGCGCAAGGGATTCGAGATATTCATCAGTGATCTTTCACAATAATTTTTAACAGGTAATCAGGATCGATATAGCCGGCTGTACTGCACTTCATGCTGCATGGACAGTATCGACAGGCCGGGTGACCAGTTCGAGAGTTCATCATCGGCGAGTGTGTGCGCGATGCGTGCTGCGTTTTCGATATGCGGGCGTAGTGAGAGTAGTAGCCGTTGTCCTGCAACCTGACCGAGTGGCACGGATTTCACGCAAGCCAGCACCTGATTTTCAGCCCATGAGAACAGCATGCCCAAGACGGTTTCCTCCGTCGGTACGCCCAGAGCGACGGAGGCTGCGGCCAGTGCGGTCGGAAAGGGGACATCAGTGAGGCCGGACAGCAGCGCCAGGGTCTCGCGCTGCTCCTTGCAGATCTCGGCCAGCAGCTTGCTGAGCGAGAAACCCATCTGAATCGTCTCCGCGCGAAATTCGGCGCTGTCGCGCGAAGCGATGAAAAACTCCGTCCAATATCGCACAGCGTTTTCATCGTGGGAGGCGAATGCCGCGATCAGCCTCAGAGTAACTGGTGCTTCAAAACGTGACACGACCTCATCGAGCATGCTGACGATCCACGTGCGTGCGCTCGTCTCGTCGGTCACGATGCCGGCCTCCATCGCGGCTTCCAGTCCCTGCGAATAGCTGTACGCACCCACCGGCAGCGACGGGCTGCACAGTTGCAGCAGATGCAGCAATGAGACGCTGTTCAGGTTCAAGGCACTGTCCTATTTGTCGCCGGGGCGATGGATCTTCTGGCGCACGGGGACGGGCGCCAGAAGGTGATGATGTCCGTCGTGATGATGATGGCCGCCGCCATAGGCACCGGATTCGGGCTCGAACGGAGCGAGTTCTTCCGTGACCGTCGCCCCCAGGCCGCTCAGCATGTCCTTCAGCACGGGATCTTTGCGGATGCGAAGAAAGCCATCGCCTACCTGCGCCTGTGTGTGGCGATTACCAAGATGGAATGCGCAGCGCAGCAGCGCATGAGCGTCCGGACATTCAACGCGGTAGGTTGGTTCGGGCGCGGCGACGATGCGCACGATGCGACCGTCATCGCCGAGCAGCAGGTCGCCATCGCGAAGCACGGTGCCCCTGACCGTGAAGACGGCGATCTCTTCGCCAGATGACAGGGCGGCGCGCAGCCGGCTTTTTTCGCGCTGGTCATAGGGAAGAATCAGGTCGCCGGCGATGTGGTCGGCGTGGTCTACTTTGGTGTGGATGGTGAGCATGGCTGGTTTTTGTGAGTCATGACACGGATACCCTGGTCTGCGCGGGGTTGAGGATTCAGATGCCACCGGCCCCGAATTCATCACCCCGGTGCAGGCCGGAGTCCGGTGTCGTCAGTCGTTAACAATCAAAACAGAAAATACCTCTGCGCCATTGGAAGTACCTTAGCCGGTTCGCACACCAGCAGTTCGCCATCGGCCCTGACTTCATAAGTTTCGGCATCGACTTCCATGGTGGGCGCGTAGCCGTTGTGGATCATGTCTGACTTGCGCAGATGGCGCATGTTTTTTACGGCAATCACGGTTTTATTCAGTTTCAGCGTCTCGGCAACGCCTGCGTCATAAGCAGCTTGCGAGAGGAAAGTGAACGAGGTTTTTAATCCGCCGCCGTAGGCGCCGAACATCATCCGGTAGTGCACAGGCTGCGGCGTAGGTATCGAAGCATTCGGGTCACCCATCTGGGCGGCCGCGATCATGCCGCTCTTGAGAATCATCGAGGGCTTCACGCCAAAGAACGCCGGCTTCCACAGCACGAGATCGGCAATCTTCCCGGTCTCGATGGATCCGACGACATGGGAAATGCCATGTGTGATCGCCGGATTGATGGTGTACTTGGCGATATAGCGTTTGGCGCGGAAATTGTCATTCCGTCGGCTGTCCTGGGGCAGCACACCGCGCTGGACCTTCATCTTGTGCGCAGTCTGCCAGGTGCGCATGATGACCTCACCGACACGACCCATTGCCTGCGAATCGGAGGACATCATCGAGATCGCCCCCAGGTCATGCAGGATGTCTTCAGCGGCAATCGTCTCTCGGCGGATGCGGGATTCGGCGAAGGCAATATCTTCCGTGATCGCCGGATCGAGGTGATGGCAGACCATCAGCATGTCAAGATGCTCATCCAGCGTGTTGACAGTGTAGGGACGGGTCGGGTTGGTGGACGAGGGCAGCACATTGCCTTGACCGACGGCCGCGATGATGTCCGGCGCATGTCCGCCGCCTGCACCTTCAGTGTGGAAGGTGTGAATGGTGCGGTCCTTGAACGCCGCCAGCGTGTGCTCCAGAAAGCCGCCTTCGTTCAGTGTGTCGGTGTGGATCGCCACCTGAATGTCCATCTTGTCCGCAACACTCAGGCAGTTGTCGATGGCGGCCGGTGTGCTGCCCCAGTCCTCATGAAGCTTCAGGCCGATCGCGCCTGCGCGGATCTGCTCTTCCAGTGGCAGTGGGAGGCTGACATTGCCCTTGCCGAGGAAACCGAGGTTCATCGGAAAGGCATCGGCAGCCGACAGCATCGAATGAATATGCCAGGGGCCCGGCGTGCAGGTCGTGGCCGCAGTGCCCACGGCCGGACCCGTGCCGCCGCCTATCATCGTCGTCACGCCAGACATCAAGGCCTCTTCGATCTGCTGGGGACAAATGAAATGGATGTGCGTATCGATACCCCCTGCGGTGACGATCATGCCTTCGCCCGCGATGATCTCGGTCGCACCGCCAATGGCCATGGTCACGTTGGGCTGAATATCCGGATTACCCGCCTTGCCGATGGCGGCAATGCGGCCTTCCTTGATGCCGATATCGGCTTTGACGATGCCCCAGTGATCCAGGATCACGGCGTTCGTGATCACAGTATCCATCACGTCCTTGTGCAGCCGCTGCGATTGGCCCATGCCATCGCGGATCACCTTGCCGCCGCCGAATTTCACTTCTTCGCCGTAGGTGGTGTGATCCTTTTCGATCTCGATGAAGAGTTCAGTGTCGGCCAGACGGATACGGTCGCCCGTCGTGGGACCAAACATTTCGGCATAAGCTTTGCGCGATATCGTGCTCATCGGGTGGCCTCTTTCAGTTCGCCCATCACTTTGGCATTGAAGCCATAGACTTTTCGATCACCCGCCAGTGCCACCAGCTCGACGGTGCGTTCCTGGCCGGGCTCGAAGCGCACAGCAGTGCCAGCGGCGATGTTCAGTCGCATGCCATACGCGATCTCGCGGTCAAACAGCAGCGCGGGATTGGTCTCGAAAAAATGAAAATGTGAGCCCACCTGTATCGGGCGGTCTCCGCTGTTGGCCACGGTTACGGTCATGGTCGGGCGTCCGGTATTCAAGGCAATTTCGCCGTCTTCGATCAGCATTTCACCTGGGATCATTGCTCGCTCCGTCTCTTGTTCTGCATGTGTCGGTTCAGGGAATCGGATGATGTACCGTGACCAGCTTGGTGCCATCGGGGAAAGTGGCCTCTACCTGAATATCAGGAATCATCTCGGGCACACCCTCCATCACATCGGCGCGGCTCAGTACTTGCGTGCCCTCGGACATCAGCTGCGCGACGGTCTTGCCATCGCGCGCGCCTTCCATGATGGAGGCAGTGATCAGCGCCACGGCCTCCGGGTAATTCAGCTTCAGTCCGCGCGCCTTGCGGCGCTCTGCCAGCAGCGCTGCCGTAAAGATCAGCAGCTTGTCTTTTTCGCGGGGCGTCAATTCCATTCGGTGTCCTTTGGAGATCGATGTTTTGGTTCACGTATTCCAGATACGCAGCTCGGTGGAGTCACGTCCCAGCAATGCAGGGCGCAGCACTTGCCATGCGGCGAGCATCACCTTTCGCGCAACTTCGCTGGAGTCGCCGAGATAACGGACGAGTACGACGGATTTCATGTGTGTTGCGCCGAACTTTGCGCCGGCGTTCACGAGCGGCGTGCATGTCTCGCGCAAGCGGCTGATTACGGTGTTTGCGAGCGGCCTGCCGACACCGACGACAGCAATGAGACTCGCGCAGACGGTGTGGCCTGACAGGCCGAGCGCACTGTGGATCATGCTGCCGTTACCCATCAACGTGCCTTGTTCAACGAATACCGGCTTTCCGCCGGAATGAATTTTCAACGACTGGCGAACACGACCTCTCCCGAAGCGCTCACCGGATGCCGTGCGGCCGAAACAGAGAATTTCGCAACCCAGATAGCGTGCGCCCGCCTGCAGCTCGACGTGGCTGTCGAGAACGACGTCGGCGTCATTGAACAAAATGGTTTCCTGTGGCAGCCATTCGAGCGCTCCGTCTCTGCCAATGTCGATGCGTAGCTGCTGGCGCGATACCCGGCCATTGCACCGGTACCATTTGGCGGCGCCGGGCGTGGACAGCAGTGCATGAGCGCCATCGCCGACGCTGGCGCTGATGGCCAATTCGTCACCACCGACGACACCGCCCGGGGGATGAATGATCACCGCATGGCAGCACTCGGGCCCTTCCGGGTACAGGGGCTTTTGCACCAGCAGCGGTCCGACATGTTCTCTGCGTATCAGGCGGGTGGTCTTGCCGTCGCGGCCGAAGCCAAGCGCCAGTGAAGCGAGTAAATGGCTCGCTGAAGGGGCTGACGGTGAGCCGCCTGCCGGGATGGAAAATTCATCGGGAGCTTGTCTCATGGGCGAGTCGGGCCGCGAGGCGATATATTTCATTTTTACTAAAAACGCAGATTCGGCTTCGCTCGCGCGCCGCTCAGTACAAGCCAATTCGACATGACCTTAGCAGCTACCGTGCCACCATCCGTTACGAGGGCAGGATGACTGTGATCAGAGGGTTTTACGTGGAATTTGCCCCAAACCGGGGCATGGGAAGTGTTTTTGCTGCTTGTTGGTGCGTTGCTGATGAGGCATTGGCAAGCGTTGACGGGAGTGGTCTCAGTGGTCGGATTGTCTCAATCGGTCCCAGGCCGTCAGCAGCAGCTTGATCAGGTAGATGATGATCATCGTACCGATCAGATCGCCAACGAACATCGCAGCAAACCCGGACAAGAAATTTTGCGAGACCCCCCGCATCGCATACCAGACCGAGTGAAGAAATGAGCTGGCTGCAGCGTACAGAACGATCAGCACTGACAGTGCGGCAGGGGTCAGTTGTTCCAGCGTCGATGGCAATCCTCTGGCAAGCGCGAGGCGATAGATCAGATACGGTGCCCCGGCGGAGATGAACGGTGCGACAGCGGCGGTCACCGAATCGTTGTGCACCGACCCGAAGGACAGGGCAAAGGAGGCAAGCAGCAAGCCAATCGCGCCTTCGCCACCGAGCAGCAGCGTATTCAGCAATCTCAGCCCGGCGGGCAGGAATATCCAGTTCGCTCCCCGGTGCACTTCCAGCGCCGAGAACAGCCAGTCGTTCAGGTGAAAGAATCCGAAGTAGAGCAGTGCGGAGGCAGCGATGGACAGGACTTGTAGTGTTGATATCATGAAATGTCGGAGCCAGGTTTGCCTGATGCCGAACCCTGGGTTATTAATAACCAAGAGTAGGTACAAAAGACGCCCGCATAAACCAGGTTTTTCTTTTTGTTATGTGGTTAAGGCGAGCTTAGGTTAATTAAAACCGGTCAGCCTCGCATGGGTGGCGTTACAGCACTTATTATGAAGGCTAAATAAGTCCTTTTCATCCGATTATAACCACACAAGAAAAACTCGTTATGAAAAAGGCCCAGCCTTATCTTCGTTTCCTCGAGCTGGCCAGCACGGTCAATCGTTCTTCTGCCTGGATGGTGCTGCATCCGGTCGAGCAGAAGATGCTCGAATTTGTCGCGCTCGCCGAATACCAGGATCGTGAATTACCCGTCAAAGACCTGACCAGTCTGCATGAACTGGGCTCGCCAGCGATGCTGCATGCCCGCGTGCATGCACTGCGCGAAAAGGGTTGGATTGATCTGCAGACCGCCGACGATGCGCGCCGAAAGCATGTGCGGCTGTCGCGCTCGGCGCTCAAGCATTTCTCCCGACTGGGAGAATGCGTTGAGCGGGCGCTCAGAAAACAGGCCGCCTGAAACCGGCAACGCGGCCCTCAAAACCAAGGTGGGTGTTACCGCAGTTGACCTCCGCCGCGATCACTTTCTCGCGCGGCTGGTTTTTGTCTGCGACGATTCTGCAGGAATGCTGGCCATTTTCATGTTGTGTTCCATGGTCTCGACTGCCATCTTGCTGCTGCGAGCGAGCTGGCCGACACTGGCGCTGACATTATCCAGCGCGGATTTCATCAGGGAGAGGGCGCCTTCGGAGCCCGCCGGCGCCAACCGTCCGAATTCATCGATCAGAAGGACCATGTGGCGGCTGGATCGGTTGACCTGGTCTTCGGCGACACGTGTCAGTTCGACCTGTGCGCCCGAGGCGATACTCGCCAGATGGCGACCATAGGTAAGAGCGATTTCTGCGTGCGGTTGTGCCTGGTGCGCGCTGAGATTAAAAAATTCCTGTGGATCTCTTGCGGTGAGCAGCCGCTGCGTACTCGCCAGCGACGTGTCAAAGCTCGCCTTCGCGGCATTCAGATTCAGGCCGATCATCTTTTGCATGCTGTCCATCAGGGTATCGGCCAGACTGGTGGCGAGACCCAGCTGTGCCTGCACCTGATGGCGCGCTGCGGTAGATATCTGCTCGGTCGGGTTAGGCATCTGTGCTCCTGTGTGATGAGGGTTGAGAGTGCTGGTAGGGGGCGGTGTCGGTCGCAGGTTTCGGTGAATGGATGGGACAACATTCGTGACTAATTTTCATTGCGATGGCTCATTCGTCGTTTCGTTTATTCTTCAGATCGCTGAATTGCATGCTCTTAGCCTGATGCTGGCTGGCTGGGTTACGATAAGCACCACAACCCCGCGCCTGTTTTGTTGAGATGAGATGTTAAAAGCCTTTTACAGTGACCGTTTTGTGCTACCTCTGCCGCCCGGTCATCGTTTCCCGATGCAGAAATACCGGTTGCTGCGTGAGGCAGTGGCAGCTGCATTGCCTCAAGTGGTCTTCGAGGAAGCGCCCTTTACGAGCGATGGCGTGCTCGCTCTCGCCCATCATCCCGACTACCTGCAGCGGGTCCGTGGTGGGATGCTCAGCGAGAGCGAACAGAAAGCCATCGGTTTCCCTTGGTCGGAAGAGATGGTGGAGCGCTCGCGTCGTTCGGCCGGTGCGACCATCGCTGCCTGTCGTGCGGCCATCGCCGAGGGCGTGGGCATCAACCTGGCTGGCGGGACTCACCATGCGCATGCGGACCGGGGGCAGGGTTTCTGCGTATTTAATGATGCGGCGATCGCTGCGAGGCTGATGCAGGCAGAACGCCGGGTACGCCGCGTCGCCATCGTTGATCTCGATGTGCATCAGGGCGATGGCACCGCCGCCATTCTCGAAAAAGACGATTCTGTGTTCACTCTATCGATACACGGAGAGCGCAATTACCCGTTCGACAAGGCTCGCAGCGACCTCGACGTTGCGCTGCCTGATGGCACGGGGGATGCCGATTATCTTGCGCAGCTCGAGTCTGCGCTGGCGCAGATGTTTGCGCGCTTCGATCCGCAGCTGCTGATTTTTCTGGCTGGGGCAGACCCATTCGAGGGTGACCGGCTGGGTCGTCTGCGCTTGACGATGGCCGGCATGGCGGCTCGCGATACGATGGTGATGGAGGCGGCGCGGATTCGTGACCTGCCGGTGGCCATCGCGATGGCGGGCGGATACGGTCGGGTGATCGAGGAGACGGTCGCTGTGCATCTGCAGACGATACGCATCGCCAGTCAGTACTGTCGCACGATGGAGCCTGCTTGAACGATACCGTCCAGAGCAGCACTGCCTCCTTGATCGATGCGCTGGCGCCGCTGCTGTTCGTCCTTGTCTGGAGCACGGGCTTCATCGTCGCCAAGTTCGGTCTGCCTTACGCGCCGCCGCTGACCTTTCTTCTGCTTCGCTATGTAGGCGTCCTCGTCATCCTGCTGCCCACGCTGTTGCTGCTGCATGCGCCCTGGCCGCGAGGGCATGCAGGTCATATCGCGGTAGCCGGTGTGCTGGTGCAGGCGGGCTATCTGTCCGGGGTCTGGTCGGCAATCAAGCTGGGCATGCCTGCGGGACTGGCGGCGCTTATCGTGGGGCTGCAGCCGGTGCTCACTGGTTTTTCGGCGCGCTGGGTCGGAGAACGCGTCGCCGTGCGGCAATGGGTGGGTCTGCTGATGGGCCTTGCCGGTGTTGCGCTGGTGGTGAAAGACAAGCTGACGCTCGATGGCGCATCAGTCGCCGGTGTGCTGTTATGTGTGATGGGATTGTTCTCGATCACTGCCGGCACGCTCTACCAGAAGCGCTTCTGCCCGAGGTTCGACCTTCGCTCCGGGGCGCTGATCCAGTTTGCCGCGTCTGCCGCCGTGACCTTGCCGCTTGCCTGGGGGTTCGAAGGACTGGAACCCGGCCTGCACACAGTACAATGGACGCCGCAATTCATCGGCGCACTCAGCTGGGCGGTGCTGGCGCTGTCGATCGGCGCGATGTTCCTGCTGTTTGCGCTGATCAGAAAAAACGCAGCGACACACGTGTCCAGCCTGATGTATCTGACGCCGGCCGTCACTGCGCTGATGGCCTGGTGGCTGTTCGATGAATCGTTCACGCTCGCTGGCGCGCTGGGCATCCTGCTTGCGGCCGCAGGCGTGGCTTTTGTGGTCATAAAAAAATGAGAGACACTCCGAAAACAAGAGCTCACTTCCGCCATTTCCTTCCGATCACCACCCGCTGGTCCGACAATGATGTATATGGCCATGTGAACAATGTCGTGTACTACCAGTGGTTCGACACGGTGGTGAATGAGTTCCTGATCGCCCACGGAACGCTCGATATTCACGATGGTGAAGCCATTGGGCTGGTGGTCGAGACGCACTGCAATTATTTTGCATCGATTGCGTTCCCTGAGCCGGTGACGGCCGGGCTGTGCGTCGCGCAGCTGGGCAAATCCAGTGTGCGCTACGAGGTCGGCATTTTCCGCGGAGATGAGGGTGAGGCTTCCGCGCAGGGGCACTTTGTTCACGTGTATGTCGACCGCATCACGCGCAAGCCGACCCCGATACCCGAGAAGGCGCGCGTGCTCCTGCAATCCATTCAGATCGCGGGCGGAGGTGAGGCATGATCAGCACGCCCGAACAAAAAATTGTGGATGAGGCGATCACTTCGCGTCGCTCGATACGCGCGTTCCTGCCGACGCCCGTCACCCGGGAGGATATCGAGGCGCTGCTGAGGGTGGCTTCCCGTGCGCCATCAGGATCCAATACCCAGCCCTGGAAAGTGTATGTGCTGACTGGCGAGACACGGCGACGGCTGTCGGATGAAATACTCGACGCCTATCTCGATCCCGCACAGGTCGCCGAGCATCAGGAGGAGTATCACTACTATCCGCAGCAGTGGGTGTCACCGTATGTGGACCGCCGGCGCAAGATCGGCTGGGATCTGTACGCGCTGCTGGGACTGACGCGAGATAACAAGGCCGGCATGCAGGCACAGCATGGCCGCAACTACGGTTTTTTCGATGCCCCTGTCGGATTGATTTTCACGATCGACCGCGTGATGGAGCAGGGCTCATGGCTGGACTACGGCATGTTCCTGCAGAACCTGATGATTGCGGCGCGTGCCCGAGGGCTTGATACCTGTCCGCAGGCGGCATTCACTCAGTTTCACCAGGTGATCGCACGCGTGCTGCAGATACCGGATGGTGAGCAACTGGTGTGCGGTATGGCACTGGGCTATGCAGACCATAGCAAGATAGAAAACACCCTGAAAACCGAACGCGAACCGGTGTCTGGTTTCGCAAAATTCCTGGAGTAAAAATAATGAAAAAAATAGCAGTGATCGCGGGAGACGGTATTGGAAAAGAGGTGGTGCCCGAGGGCCTGCGCGTGCTGGATGCTGCGACACGCAAATTTGGCCTGAAGCTGTCGTACGACCATTTCGACTTTGCCAGCTGCGACTATTACGCGAAACACGGGCAGATGATGCCCGACAACTGGAAAGATCAGATTGGTGGGCATGACGCCATCTATTTCGGCGCAGTCGGCTGGCCTGATATCGTCCCTGACCATGTGTCGCTATGGGGTTCACTGCTGAAATTCCGCCGCGAGTTCGATCAGTATGTGAACCTGCGCCCCTGCCGGCTGATGCCGGGCATTCCTTCACCGCTGGCCAACCGCAAGCCGGGCGATATCGATTTTTATGTGGTGCGCGAGAACACCGAAGGCGAGTACTCGTCCGTGGGTGGGCGTATGTACGAGGGCACGTCGCGTGAAGTGGTGTTCCAGGAAAGTGTATTCAGCCGCACGGGCGTCGATCGCATTCTCAAATATGCGTTCGAACTGGCGCAACGCCGTCCGAAGAAGCACCTGACTTCAGCCACCAAGTCAAACGGCATTTCGATCACCATGCCTTACTGGGATGAGCGTGTCGCCGAGATGACCAAGTCCTACCCCGGCGTGAAGGTCGACAAGTTTCACATCGATATTCTGTGCGCGCATTTCGTGAAGAACCCCGACTGGTTCGATGTGGTGGTGGCTTCCAATTTGTTTGGCGACATCCTCTCGGATCTGGGCCCTGCCTGCACCGGCACGATCGCTATTGCGCCTTCCGCCAACATCAATCCGGAAGGCCTGTACCCGTCGTTGTTCGAGCCGGTGCACGGCTCGGCGCCGGATATTGCAGGCAAGGGGCTGGCCAATCCCATTGGTCAGATCTGGTGCGGCGCGATGATGCTGGAGCACTTTGGGTATGCAGAGGCTGGCGCTGCGATCGTTCGCGCGATTGAAAAAGTGCTTGAGGCCGGCCCCGCCCATGCGCCGTTCACGCCGGACATGGGTGGCAAGGCTCAGACCTCTGATCTGGGCAAGGCCATCTCCGAAGCGATCTGAGTTTTTGGCAGGCAGATCCGCCGGCCCGCTGTTGCAGGGCCGGTTTTTTTGAAGTGCCATCTCCCTCCTGAAGCTATTCACAGCCCATTTGATGGCTGCGATGGTCAGAACCTGTCTGCTCAGGCCGTTTGCAACACGGTTTCAAACGGAGACTGCCCCATGCTTTCACGTATGAAATTGCATCTAATTCAATATTGATAAAAAACAATTTGCGGTGACAAACCCGTTTAATTGGTGCTTATAAGCCTTTAATTCTCTTGCGGTTTTTCATCGTTTTGCTACACTGCAAGCCAATTTTTGCATCAAAGCACGGAGTCAGGATGCGCAGTTTCATTCTCAGGGCGGGTGTGCTGGCGCTCGCAGGAGTGGTTTTTTCTCCTCTCGCAGTCAGCGCGACCAGTGCCAAGCACGATGCTCGCGGCAAGCAGGTCGTTAGCAAAAAAGCAGGTCAGAGCGCAGACAAGCGGGCTTCGGCCGGTCGCAAGGCGCATATCGTCCACGCGAGCCTGAACAGTCAAAGCAAGCGCAAGGGTGCGTATCAACGCGTCGCGTATGCCTCTGCACTGGCCGGCGTGCCACCGATGCTCACCGCAGGCGACCTTGCCGGTCTGAGCCTGACCCGCGATCCGCTTGACCTCAACTCGAACGCCGCGCTCGTGCTGGATCACTCTACGAATGAAGTGCTGTTCGAGAAAAACGCCGAGATTTCCCTGCCCATCGCATCGATCACCAAGCTGATGACCAGCCTGGTCGTCGTAGAGGCCAATCAGGATCTGGACGAGATGCTGACGGTCACCGAAGAAGATGTCGATCGCGAAAAATTCAGTCATTCACGCCTGCGCGTAGGCTCTCAGTTGTCTCGCGCGAACATGCTGCACATCGCGTTGATGAGTTCCGAGAATCGTGCCGCCTCCGCGCTGGGCCGTCACTATCCCGGGGGTATCCATGCATTTGTTCTAGCGATGAATGCCAAGGCGCGCGAGCTGGGCATGACCAGCACTCGTTTTTCTGATTCGACCGGCCTGTCCAGCTCGAATGTGTCGAGCGCTCGCGATCTCGCCAAGCTGGTGATGGCGGCTTACCACCATCCGCTGATTCGTCAGTACTCGACCGACAGCCGCTACGTGGTCGATCCGGGCGGTCGCATGCTGCAATACCGGAATTCCAATGGCCTGATCGAGAACCCGGACTGGGAAATCGGTCTGCAAAAGACCGGCTACATCGCAGAAGCTGGACGCTGCTTAGTGATGCAAGTGCATGTGTCTGGTCGTCCGGTGGTGATGATATTCCTTGACTCCAAGAGCAAGCAGTCGCGTCTTGCGGATGCAGGTCGCATTCGTAAGTGGCTGGAAAATCGCGGCGCTTCTGCCGCTTCGGAGCGCTCTGCAAAGCGCAGCTGAACGGACTGTGACGGGTGTGAGACCCGATCCGGGAAAAACGCGAACTTCGGTTCGCGTTTTTTATTTATGGCACTCTGTGTTCGCGAATGATCATTGATCGCACGACCTAACTGAGCGACTGACGCGGATGCGACATCATCCTGCGCACGTATCGCAATT
>JACCDP011556617.1_pt1 | contig 68111 bp, 50 predicted proteins | sample 7445841 | NCBI WGS metagenome assembly JACCDP01 (sample SAMN15323441, study PRJNA562643) | freshwater metagenome | isolation source: river surface water | place: USA:Blue River Watershed | collected 2017-08-17 | reverse complement strand
CAAAATAATGGTGTTAATGGCCTTTGTGTCGGGGAAATCATTGGCCGACTCTATGAGTGAATGCTCTATGGGTGTAATGCCTGTGGGTTTAGCAAGGGCTATTTCCTCTTTCATTTTTTTAAGGTTGTTTTTGGAAAAGGGAACCACCAAACGGGTATCCTTGCAATCGCCGGGAGGATATTTTACAGTAGAGCCATACATTCTGAGTGCAAATTCGTAGTTCTTGAATTTACTTAAGCTATCGAGCAAATGCACAAACAATTTACGGGCATGTTCAATACGAGGACTGCCATTATATAGTACTTTCATGCTGTTGGAAGCATCAAAAACAAATAACACACGTGTGGGCACCTTATCTGCTTGTTTTTGCGCCTTAAGCGCCGTTGCGCACGAAAAAAGCAGTAATCCGAGTAAAATTCCCTTATACCTGCAACTATAGTCCAACATCTGATATTCCTATTTTTATTAATTTCTTATTCCCCCATCTACTCCAAAACCTATACCCATTTAACTAACATTTACCTGCAAAAGTAAGGGAATGAGTGAATGAGCGTATTATTCTGCACGATAGTTTTAAACAGGAATACACGAATAATCAGTCTTTTTTCTATATATCCGTTCTATTAGGCGTTCATTTCTGTATCCGGTACAAGCCAAAATTTGTTCATTTTATTCCTATTTGTATCTTTGCCGTAAAATTTCAGGAACTAATTCAAACATTTAAAACTAAACATCATGAGTTTCATTAAAGAATTTAAAGATTTTGCCATGAAAGGCAATGTAATTGATATGGCTGTCGGTATGGTAATTGGTGGTGCTTTCACAAAAATTGTTAGCTCTTTGGTAGACGACATTATTACGCCCCTTGTTTTAACACCTGCCTTGAAAGCAGCTAATCTTACAGACATCAAAGACTTTAAATTAGGAACCTTAAGTATTGGTAGTTTTATTTCAAATGTAATTACATTTATTATCGTTGCCTTTGCTCTGTTTCTGGTGGTAAAAGGAATTAATGCTACAAAGAAAAAAGAAGCCGAAGCCCCTGCAGCTCCTCCAGCTCCGAGCAAAGAGGAAATTCTGCTTGGCGAAATCCGGGATCTTTTGAAAAAATAAGGTTACTTATATTATGCAAAAAGGGCAATGTCCATTGCCCTTTTTTTATAGCTACTATTTCAGATTGTTTAGCGTATCAGGGAAAACCTGCCTACGTAGTTGTGTCTGGCACCAAATATATCTTTGAGTTTAATCTTATACACATACACGTCCTGCTGCGCCACTTTTTCTCCATTTAAACCATTTTCTACTTTCCCATTCCAGGGTTGTTTATCATCCGTAGTATAATAAATCTTATTTCCCCAACGGTCAAAGATCCACATTTCAAAATCAGAATAGTTGAAGCCTGCACCTATGAATCCGTCATTTTTTCCATCCCCATTGGGTGTAAAGGCATTGGGTATGTAATAAGCCCATTCAGGACTAATCACTATTTTACGGTAGGTTGAGTCATGACAACCATGTATATTTTTTACGTGTTGCCAGATGATGTATGTTCCTACTGAGGTATAATGATGCGTGGAGTCTCTGGCAAAATTTACAAATCCATCGCCATAGTTCCATACCCAATTACTGGCTCCAACAGACTGATCAGTAAACGTAATGGTAGATTCTGTTTCAGTGGTTTCGTCGGGAGAAGCCGCAAATGCAGCCACCGGATGCGGGTAAACTTTTATCATGCTGTTCCAGGTAAATTTACTGGGACAGGTGTTTTTGGTTTCAATTTCTAATGAAACCGTGTACACTCCAGGTTTTTTATAACAATAATACGGCTCCCGTTCGTTCGACTCTCCCCCGTCCCCAAACACCCAGTGCCATTTTTTTATGGAGTCTATTGCCGAATAACTTAAGTCCAGAAACTTCACACATAACGGACTACAGCCTTCCTTTTTGTTTGATTCGATAGCAGCTTCCGGTAACGGTGGTATATTAATAGGTAAACTAACACTGGCCGAACAACCAAAGGCGGAATATACGGTGAGTATGGGGTTATAAATTTTTGAAGTGTCGTACAGGTGTGTTGGGTTCTGCTGGGTAGATCCTGCTGTACCTCCATTATCATCAAAGTTCCAGCTATACCCTGCAATGGTATTTTGCGGGGTAGAAAGGTTGGTAAATTGTACGGGTACATTCATGCAAAATGGAGTTGCAGAAAATAAGGGAACAGGATAAGGGTGAACAACCACTGGTATTACCGTATCGCCTACACAATTTTTGCCTGTAGTAACATATAGGTGAACATTATAGGTGCCACTATTGGCATACAGGTGGCCCGGGTTTTGGGAGTTGCCATAACCGGTTTGATCAGCAAAATCCCAGATCCAGCCCATAATAGGATCAGCCGGATCTGTACTTACCGAAAGATCCTGAAAAGGCATTACCATGTCCTCACAAATTTCTGTGGCTTTGAAATTCGGGCGGGGATTAGGCCAAATTTTAATAGTTTTTGTGGTATCGTCCTTACAGCCCTTATCCGTGGTAACCTGCAGCGTGACTGGATAAGTTCCCGGGGTATTAAAAACCTGCGTCATTACCTGAGTACCTGATTGTGCGGGGCCTCCCGGAAAAGTCCATTGCCAGTTATTAATTATACCTGAATTACCAGGTGGGGACACCGATAAATCATTAAAGGTGACGGTTTTTCCCTGGCAAGCTTCCAGAAAATTAAAATCGGCCTTAGGACCCGGCAGAACTTTCACTATTTGTATAGTTGAGTCTTTACACCCTTTCTGATCCACAACGGCTAATGAAATGGTGTAGGTTCCGGCTGTTTGGTAATTATGGGGTGCAACGCTGACCCCTGAAACGGTGCCCGTATTATCACCAAAATTCCATTGCCAGCTGGTAATGGGTACATTGCTGTTATTAAATGTATTCAGGCTATGTGAAGAGTCTTTTACTGCTATAGGCACACCAATACATACTTCCTTGGGTGTAGCAGTAAATTGAGCCGTGTTATACACCGGATAAATTCTTTTGCCCAAAGAAGTTTTACATCCATTTAAGGTTGTCATTTCCACCCAAACTGAATCGCCCGGATTGGCATTGTTAATGAATATGGTTTGGGACGTGAGTCCGGAAGGAAACCATTTATATGCAAAGCCGGCTGGTGCCGTTAATTTCACCGTTCCATTTTGTGAACAAGCTTCGGTAGTAAGCGATAAACTATCGCATCTGGCGAGTACGTATGCATAGCCAAAATGCCCGCCTAATCCACAATCCCAGGTTTCAAAATGAAGGGTAATGTTTTGCCCGATGTATTGCCTTAAATCCACCCCCACTGTTGTCCATGCCCGGTAAACAATATCCCCGCCGTTAGCGGTTGTACCTCCAAGTGCAGCAGCAGCAGCATTGGTACAGGTACGGTATCCAACGGTAGTGGTGTCCGCATAATCTTCTTTTAATCCGCATAAAGTATCAATTAAGTTTCCGGAAGCATTTTTCAACTGAACAATAAAACGGGGTTTTATGGGTTTGGGATGTTCAGGGTTATTAGGGTCGTTGGAAGGATCTTGCAACACCACCGCATATTTGTACAATAATAAAGCATTGAAAGGGGTTATGGAAAAGGTAAATTCAAGAAAATCCCGTTGGTATTCCACCCCGTTACCCCAGGCGCCAATGCCCCCATTACCTAAGCGAACGCATTGGGTTTCATTAGGAGGCAGGGTCATAACATTACCACAGGTAAAAGGATCTGGGGTAGAAGTTGTAATAATGGTGTGCCTGCCCGGAACTATGCCCTGGGTATAGTAATAATTAAGTCCACTGCCGGTAATATTTGACAAGGGAGTATCAAAGGGGTAAATAGAGGTATAACCTACCCAGTTGGTAAAATTACCGCTGGAAAAATCGGCATTGGGGCAGCCTGGTGATTGGGCTTTTATTGCCGGAATACTTAAACAAATAAAAAGAATAGTTATTGATAATAAACAAAACGGCGAGTACCGCAGGGAATTAGGTGTCATTGCTCAATAGGTATTAGTTTGTCATTTTTTTTTTGTGTTTAACGTACCAGATTAACCGTACCCCTGAATTTTGCAAGCAATGAATTGTCCTCTTTGGAAAAGAAAAAACACTGGTAAATGTAAACTCCTTCCTGGCATACATCGCCTTTGTAGCGGCCATCCCATCCCTCTTCCCACTTCTTGCTCACAAAAATGTTTTCTCCAAAGCGGTTGAAGATGTACATGACATAATTTGCATTTTCATAATAATCACCCGCACAATAGGGCTGAAATTTTTCATTACGCGCGTCCTCATTAGGGGTAAACGTGTTGGGTATATAGATGGTTTGATCAGTGGTCACTAATAATCCTCTCCAGGTGGTATCCTTACAACCATATTTATTCTGAACAGCCAGGGTAATGGTATAGCTGGTAGGATTTGGGTAAATGTGAGGTGGAGGGTCTTTTATGGTGCCCGTTGTTCCATCTCCAAAATTCCAGTTCCAAACGGTTACATCTGCACTTGAGTTATTAATAATGTTTGCCACAGGTTCGTAGGTAGACAAGTCGCCTGCATTGCTTAAATTAAAATTAGCTGTAGGAACGGGATAAACATGAATAAGCAGGGATCTTACCACGGTATCCATACATCCCTTATCCGACACAGCAATGAGCGCAGGAGAATACTTACCACTGTTTTTATAGCAATAGGTGTATTTAGGCCCGGGTTCTTTATCTCCGGTTCCAAAATCCCATAACCAGGAGCTGATGGGAACGCTTGCCGGATCTTTTATGCTGGTAAAGGTGGTACAAAAATAAGGGCAGCCAGCAGTATCTGCAGCAAGAAACGTAAATTTAGGCACATCGTACACCAACACGGTATGTTTAACAGAATCCTTACATCCAAAGTTAGAAGAAGCTACTAAGGAAACGGTATATGTTCCGGGAGCATTGTACTGGTGAGTGGGGTTACTAAAGGTAGAGCTTTGTCCATCACCAAAATTCCAAAAACTATTGTCGCTCATAGACAGGTTGGTAAAACGCATTCTATTATACAGGCAAACAGTATCTGCCTTAAATGAAGCCTTGGGTTTGGGATTAAGGTAAACTATGTTTTTATACGAGTTGGCGCATCCTTTGTCGGTGGTTATAATTAACTCCACATTATAAACATTAGCCGTAGTGGGGTATATATGCCCTACAAGAGGGGCTGAGTTAATTAATAAAGGTGATGAATCACCAAAGTTCCAGATAGACTGAGATAACACACCGCCATTAGGAACAGTAGAGAGATTGGTGAAAAAAACAGAGTCGCCGGCACAGGCACTTTTTATAGTAAACTTAGCATCTGGTTTAGGCCAGATGTTTACGATCTTAAAGGTATCGTCCTTACAACCATTATCATCAGTGACCGTTAGGCGTATAGTATCTTTTATAGGCTGTTGATAGACAATTTGAGGGTTTTGCTGGGTATTGATTAAATTATTGTATTCCCAGTACCAGGCGATAATAGCCGAACCATTAACCCCTTTCGAGGTATCACGCAGACTTATTACCTGGCCCACGCAAAAATCAGTTCCTACATTAAAGTTTGAAAAGGGCAGGGCATTTACCTTTACCTTTAATGAATCGGTAAAAACACAACCGGTTGTAGTTGACGTTCCAGTAAGTGTGTAAGAACTGGCTGAACTACCAATAAATGTTCCTGCAAATACTTTTGGGTTGGAGATATTAGGATTGCTTAATCCGATGGTGGGTGTCCACTTATAAGTCATGCCGCCAACAGGCAAAATTCCGATTTGCACTGAGTCTTTCAGGCATAGTTTAACGTCGGGGCCCGCATCAAAAGGAGGTGGGTCATTCATGTAAATTTTAATGGTATCCCATTTAGGACAAAAACCAAACTGGTAGGCCAGTGTAATTACCTCCTGCCCTTCTATTATATTGTCAGGAATGGGTACAATGGGAATGTCTGCACACTTTACATTGGCAGGTATGGTTATACTCCCTGGTAATTGCTGGTAGTCTACTCCGTTGGTAGCCGTGCCTCCAATAACGTAGTTGATGGTATAAGCCTGAGCGGAATCGCCGGTTCGACAGAATTTAACAGTAATGTTATTGCAGTTTTCCAATCCGGAAACAGAAGCTGCCATATCTGTATAAACAACAGGAGAACATTCAATGGAATTTCCTTTAATTAACACTCCGGAGTCAAAAATACCATCCCCAACATCAGCCACTACAAGCTTCAGGTGAAAGGTATCACATTGCTTTACTTTTGTTTTAGCCACCAGAGATTTGGTAAAGCCATCATACTGAACGGTTGTACCATTGGTATTATTTACAAAGTATTGTGAGTTGGTTCCGGCGTTAATGGAATTAATAGCCGTTGCCGTATTCGTTCCAGGCACAATGGCTATATTTTGTACCCCGGTTATACCAGGTCCGGAAATAAAGAAACCAAACATATCATTAAAAGCCTTACCCACGTACTCCGGATATTCTTCCGACCCGAATACATAATTTATTTTTAGTGTATCACAAGCAGGAATTAAGTCAAATTCCAGAGCGCAGGCATCATAAGTACTCACTCCGGAAACAGTAATGAGGGAGTTTAAATGTGCATCGCCAGGCGCACCGTTATTTAAACTGGCATTAGGCTTATTATTTGGGCCAACACAATTGTTAATGGCTCCTGTACACAAAATAATTCCATCGCTCACACCAATATTACTTCCGTTATTAACAAAAGTACCTGCAGCTCCATTTGGACAGTGCAGAGAAGCATTAAACACGTAAAAGCCTTTTCCTACTATAGTTTCAATCAGTTGTTGCGCATTGGTACTTGGAGTAAGATTAATCTGCGATTGAAGTGGAAAATATAACATGCACCAAAAGAGTAAAAAGAAATAATTTTTTCCCTTACTATATAAATAGAAACCATGCTTATTATGTAGCCATTTATTCATGCAAACAAGGTTTTACCTATTATTCTTTGTGGATGTAAACTACTGTTTTAATTTCTTTAAAAAATTTTTTACCTCTTTCTGTTCAATCTTCGGGTGAACATTTACAGTCAATCTGGTATTATTTTCCGATTCACTCCGGTTGAGCAGGCCAATAAACTTTCCAAAAATACCAATTAATCCTTTGTTTATTTACACTCTATCGCACAAAGATCTCACTTAAACGCTGCTTTCCTAATGTCGTTTTTTTGCGTTAATTATTCTGTTGGGGGCGTTGGTTCATCTTTTCAAAGATAGGCTATAATTCCTCGAAAAGGCTGAAAGGTCTACGAATAACAATGAATATTCTACGAATGGAGTGCTGTTTTTAATAATAGTTCCTAACTTCTTGATTAAAATGAAATAGACTGACTATTATGTAATTACGAGTAGACTAAACTGATTACAATCACTATTCATTCAGGGAGTTTATCTGACCAAAGTAACTATTCCATGGTATTGGTGAAAGCGGCCCAGCACGTCTCTGAATTGTACTTTCCAGACATAGGTATCTTGTTGCGTCTTTCTGCCTTCAAAGGTTCCATCCCATGCAGTCTCTATGTCTTCAGTATAGAATATTTCCTGTCCCCAGCGTTCAAAAACCCTGAGTTTATAGGTGCTTAAATCAATCCCGATTCCTGAGCCTTTAAAGCCCTCATTTTTTCCGTCGTTATTGGGTGTAAAGGCATTAGGTATATAAAAGGTTACTGCCGGACGTATGGTGACGTCTTTTACAATGGAGTCTGCACATCCGTACTTATTTTGCACCCGGTGTTTTACCTGGTATACATAAGGAATTTGATCGCTGTATTGATGAGAAGGGTTTTTTATGATGGATTCATTGAGTGTAGCATCTGTACCAAGCACATCGCCAAAGTGCCAGTAAAAAGCTTTTGGGCCTGAAGCTCCTATTGCTCCGCTATAAAATTGTATGTTCGGATCAATAATGTCTGCATCATGTGACTCCCAGTCGAAATCCGCTAAAGGCTGAGGATACACGGTTACCATTTTGTTTTTTTCCTTGTAGGCACTACAGCCCAGATCGGTATATACGGTTACCTTTACGGTGTAGGAAATATTCTGATCATGGGTGCCATTGGTATAAATTACTGTACCAGAGTTAAAGGCAATGGGATTGGTTCCGGTAGTATCTTTTGTTGAGCTAACTCCATTTCCAAAATCCCATACCCATTTTTTTATTAACTGCGGGGCCGCTACTGAAGCCTGAGCTCTGAATTTAGTTGAGAAAGGTGTACAGCCCAGGCTATCACCGGTAAAATTCACTCTTGGAGCGGGGTTAACATAAACCGTTTTGGTAATAGTATCTTTACAGCCTTTGTCGGAGGTAACTTCCAGGCTTACCAACTGATTGCCCGAAGTACTAAAAGTATAAACCGGGTTATTGGTAATGGCATCCGTTAAGGTTCCGTCATTATTAAAGTCCCATCCCCATGCGGCTATACTTCCGGAACCAATAAAGGAAGTGTCCTTAAAATTAACCGCATTTCCCTCACAGGCACGGCTAAAGGTGAAATCTGCTTTGGGCTTTGGATTTACGGTAATGGAAAAGCTTGTTGGTGGGCCTGTACAAGAGTTTAATGTGGCCGTAACTGAAATAATTATACTACTGGCAACAGCCCCGTTGTTAAGCGCAGTAAATGAAGGTATTGTTCCCGTTCCACTGTTTACCAATAACCCAATATTATTGGATGGAGTGGTGTTTGTCCAGCTAATATTATTGGGTGTAGTTGCCGGCTGACTGGTTAAGTTAACAGGCAGACTAATTTGTCCGGGGCATAGATCAATCTTAGGTTGAAAAACCATGGGAGAGGGTAATATGGTTATTGTTACAGCAGCCGGTGAGCCAGAACAACCGTTGAGTTGAGGAGTAATGTTAACCACCCCTGTTAAGTTGGTTGTACCTGTATTATTCCCGGCCGTGAACGATGGAGGAATGCCCAGACCTGAAGCCGGCAAGCCTATTGCGGTGTTCGTATTTGTCCAGCTAAAGGTCATAGCCGGATCTTGTGGATTGGTAGTGTATGATGGAACAGGAATAGTTGCTCCGGAACATACCGGAGCAGGTGAAACAGCTGTCATTTGTGGAACCGGTAGCACTTTAATAGTGTTCTTCACTGTATCTGAACAACCTCCTGAAGATATGGCTACCAAACTTACCGTATAGGAACCGACATTAGCATAAGTATAAGTGGGAGCAGTTTGTGCAGAAGTTGCACCGGCAACGCCAAAATTCCAGTTGTAGGTATTGGCATTGGTGGAAGTATTGTTGAATTGGGTAGGTTGTCCCTGACAAATATTTGTTGCGTTGAAGGACGCTACCGGAAGTGGAAGTACCTTTACAGTTGCCGTATCTTTATAGGTGCAGCCATTAGAGAGGTTGATGGTATAAATTACCTGATAGGTTCCATCGGTTACGTATTGATGGACGGGATTATTTTGGGTAGAACTTTGCCCATCACCAAAACTCCAGTTAACAGAGCTAATGGTATAGCCATTAAGTGTAGAATTATCTGTAAAGGCTGTTGTAGCCCCTTTACAAACTTCTGTGGCCTTAAATGAGGCTGTAGCTAAGGGCGGTGCCGGTACAATGGTAGTGTCTAATTTAAACGTACAGGTAGTGCCGTTATTACCAAGTGTTGTCATAGTAACCGTATAGCTTCCGGCAGCATTTACCGTTACTGTTTGTTGTTGCGCATTGCCTGTTATTGGTGAAGATCCAGACCAGGAATAGCTGGCTAAGCCCGGCGGTGCTGTAAGGGTGTATTGATTGGTGCAAGGAGTATTGGTCACGGTTATTCCACTAAATGGGGCACAGTCTACTGCAAAATAAGCATAGCCGAAGTGTCCGCCCCTGGCGCAATCGCACGATTCAAATTCAATGGTTACCTGTTGGCCTACATAATTAATCAGTGGTATAAGCACCGGGGTCCAACCTTTGTATAAAAATTCATCCTGACCGGAAGGAGCAGTCATTTTCTGGAAACCACCAATACTACCGGCGGTAGTAGCATTTACATCATAAGTTGCACAGGTAATAATATTTCCACTGGCATCATACATCCTGATTTTAAAAAAAGGTTGTTCATGCTGGGGGTGTGGAATTGCGGCATAGTTTTGAGAAAGCACTACAGCATACCAATAGGTAATGGTTTTGTTAGCGGCAGTAACCATAAATGTATTTCGCAGGGTTTGATGATTGTAGGGCAGGTTACTTGCTCCAAAGGGGCTTGCGGCATTACGTCTGTATGCACTATCATTCCCTATTCTCGCTGAATAGGTATGGCCTGGTGGCACACGGGAAATAGGCACATTGGGATCATTCCCTCCATTGCATACTGCATGCACATTATTCATTGAAACGGAGTTGGTATTATTGATCCCGTTAATGGTTAAATTTCCGTAACCCTTGGTACCACCGTCCATGGTTCCCGAGGTTCCCATGTTGTTCCATTTTCCAGTCCAGCCAGAAAAGTCTCCTGTAGCAAAATCGAGGTTATTACAGGGTGCTCTGGGTCTTAAAATGTTTTGTAAGGGTTTATTTTCTTCCTTCAAGTAGTTTTGATAGGCGGAGCTGTTATATAAACTCTCCTGTTCTTTTACTTTCAGGTTCCAGTATTTTTGAGCAAATAATTTATTATTGATTTTACCTTGCTGAACTAATTGCTCAAACTCCTTCATGTTGAGGTAAGACTTATCAAAGAGCCAGCTGATAAAGTTTTTAGTTGCAAATTCGGTCGCCTGTAAATCTTTTGCTGTTTGTTCAATAATTAAGTCCCAACTATAAAATAGCTCTTCATTTTCATGGTGAATGCCGCAACTATGTGAAGATTGAAGCTGGTTGGAGGCTGGCTGCCCATACAACCAAACAGGAAATAATATGATTAGTGCGAAAACTATCTTTTTCATTCGAAATCTTCTTTAACCCAAATTAAATAACAAACCTCCAATTGTTCTCATCCCAATTTTAATCTTCAAAATAATGTCAATATTACTAATTAAGACAATTTCTTGGGGCGGGAATAGTCAAAAACTATAAGGGTTTATTGATGGTTTATACTTCTTAACGGAAAACAAAACCACACTACAAATATAGGCCACAATAAACAAATAATCAAATAATCTCTACTCCCGCACAAGTTGTACCAGCAAGATTCATGCCTTCGGCGCTTTATTGAATAATTACTACTCAAAGGGGAAGACAGGTTCTTCTGAAACACCATATACAGCTAAAAATCAATAAATTAAATAAAGCATTCTTTTCTTAATGTCATCCATTAAAGGATTTTACGAGCACCCCAGCCTAATACTTTCCCAAATTGGGAAAGTATTCTCTGGTTTTGAAAATTTATGGCAGTTTATTCCTTTGTTTATTGAATAATAACTTTAAACACTAATTCCAAATCGGTTTCTCCCGGGGCATAAGTACCATTCTTGCTTCCTGGCTGGTGTTTTAATGCAAATTCTATGGGGTATTTTTGTCCGGAAGTTGTAGTTAAATTATACCACTTGCTGGATAATCCAATGTTCTGAGCCGGAGAACCTTTATCCAAATCCAGGTATTTGATGTGAATATTACTGCCGTTGGTTTTTACTGTATACGGCACACTGCTGTTTAACACCGTGTTTCCCTTATGGTTACCCGCATTGGCAGGATTACCATTGTAAAAGAACAGATGATCCTGCGACTCATTCTCAATGATTTCATTCGAAATGGTATCGCTCTTTCCTGAAGACTGATCCAGTAATAGTATTTTGCACCAGTAAGCATGTCCGGCCTGAAGAGTAATCACTGAATCCGATTGGTTGGTTCCTCCAAATGCCCCAGGATTACCGCCATCCCCGTCAATATCCATATAGGAATATTCCCTGGTGCTGCTTCCGGTTAAGGTATCTCTGAATTGAACCTTAAAAGTTGTTATCAATTCCGGAGGATTAGGAACAACCGGTTCTTCTGGTTTTGGTTCTTCGACCTTTTTCCGGGTACATGAAATTGTTATTACTAAGCCCATTAAAATAAGTAAGAAATTTTGTTTTTGCTTTTTCATTGTTTTTGATGTTTTGGTTAAACCTAAATTCATTTTTCTGTCTGAGTCTGTTTTGCTTTTATGTATATGGGAACTTTTATCCTAAGTTGTATGTTACGGCCAATAGCATCGCTATAATACCTGAAACGGTCTAAGTAATCCCTGTATCTTGTATTCATCATATTGTTTATGCTCAGGCCGCACAACAGCTCCTGTTTTCCAATGACAAGTTTGGAAGCTATTTCTGTGTTAAAGAGCAGGTAAGCTGCCGGAGGAGGTGCAAAATCAAGCCCATCGGGTACACGCCATTGTTTACTTACATACAAGGCCGACAAGGAAATACGGTTATCTTTTACTAAACGCTTATCTTTTAGTTTTAAAGTGATGGTATTTTCTGTTCGGTTGGCCGGCATATAAATAAGGTGGTTCTTTTGGCTATGATTATATCCCATAATAAGAGTGCTTTTATTCTCCAGTTCAATGAACTTACCTAAGTCTACATTCCATTTTACATCTGTACCACTAATGCTTACATTGGCCTGACGGTAGTAAAAAACCGGAAATGCTCCTTTAATGGTAAGTTCAGGAAAAGGGCCCGGGTTTTGAAAAATAAATTCTTTAATGGTGTTATGGTAGGCATTTACTTCCATCTTCCAGAATGCCCCGCTGTATAAACAGGTGATGCTGTATTGTATTGCTTTTTCCGGTTTTAATAAGGGGTCGCCCCGCTCAATGGCTGCAGCCCCATGATGCAAACCGTTCGAGTACAACTCATTTACCCCAGGGGCTCTCCAGGATGAGCCAACATGGAGCATTATGCGGAATAAGGGTTTCGGTTTCCAGATAAAACCGGTACTCCAGCTCATGTTGTTAAAATGAAGTTCCGGTTTCTGAAGTACTCCTTTGTCATAATAATACGCCTTCAGCAAACGCTCATCATAACGGCATCCGGCTTCTATTTCAAAGTGGGCTTGCACGAAGCGCTCCATTACAAACATTCCCCAGGTATGCAGTATATAGTTTGGGATAAAATACCTTCCCAGGTAAACATTCTGCTGATCCATGTAACTGAAACCCGCCTGCCCCCTGAAAGAGGATATATTATCATGTTGCCAGAGTACATCTGCCAGGCGGGTGGTAACCCTGTAATCGAGTTCGGGTTTGTTTTTTAATGAATCGTTGAGTTGCTGAGCATAAAAAAGGTGTTTATCGAATTCTTTTCTTTGATTGTGTTGCCAGGCCAGGTTAATGTACAAGCGACTTCTGGGCGTAAGGTGTGCGTGCCACGAAGGTTTAATGAGTTCATGCGATACCAGCTGATAGGGCCTGTCAATGCCATAGCTAAACAAGGCCAGGCTGTCTTTGGGTTTGTGTTGCTGAAAGGCCCATTGCAAATCACTTAAATTCCCAATATGTGAGCCACTAAAAATTCCAATTTGCGTGTGAAACTGTGAATAGAACAATTCTGCTCCCCATTTTCTTCTGTGCAGGGCTAAGGCCGATGAAAAATTTTTCTCCGTTAATCCGGTATTTTTAAGGATGTACTCAGGTGTTTGTGCATCTCCGGCTTTTTTAAGTGTTCCCTGTAATCTCCAGCTAATACCTGCTATTCTTTTTATTTTTCCCTGCATTAATGCCGAACTTACTCCCTGCCTGCCATTACTAAATGCCACTTCATTTAATTCTAGATAAGTCCCCAGAGTATCGGGCAAGCTTTCTGGCTCTACCAACACCACTCCTGCCAGGGCATCACTGCCGTACCGGATTGCTCCTGCGCCTTTTATTACTGATATTTTTGATGCGATGAAGGGATCAATTTCCGGAGCATGTTCGTTTCCCCATTGTTGTCCTTCATGCCTTATTCCATTATTTAATATAAGCACCCTGTACCCTTGCATACCATGTATCATTGGCTTTGAAATACCCGGACCCGTAGCCAGCGCATTAACCCCGCTTAATTGTTTCAACGATTCGCCTAATGATAAGCCAACAACCCTGTTCATTTCCCTGGCCGAGAGTTGCGAATGGGCTTGTGTATGCGTTTCATGTTGCTTTTCTTCAATATCTACTTCCAGTAATTCCTGAATGTAGGCTGAGATTTTAATTTCCAGTTTTGTATCCTGAACCAGGTTCAGTTGAATGATGGTGTCTTTACAGGTTAGGTGACTAATCTTAAGCCGGTATTCTCCTTCACAAAGCTGAGTAAAAACAAACTCACCTTTCTCATTACTTTTCACACCCTTTGCCAATTCCATCAGGTAAATATTGGCATCATCCAACACGCTTCCAGTTGTATTTAACACTAATTTTCCGCTCAGGCTTAACTTACAAGATTGAGCATGTGCAACAGCCAATAATGCCGACAATAGCAGTACAAAAATTATTTTCATGATGGTTTAAGAGTCCTATTTTACCGGGTCAAATCCAGATCCTCCCCAGGGGTGGCAGCGGCATATCCGTTTAAATCCCATCCAGCCGCCTTTTATAGCACCATATTTCTGAATGGCCTCAATGGCATACTGAGAGCAGGTGGGTGAAAACCTACAAGCAGGCATCAGGTATGGCGAAATGGCATACTGGTAAAAACGGATAATTAAAACAGGAATGATTTTCAATTGAACGAATGTTTAACAATTTTTTCCTTAGTAGATGGGGATCTTATTTTGTTAAACGAAGGGAGGAGCCCTGAGCTGAGTAATAATTACCGAGGAGGCGACAACTTTTTGTTCTTTATTTTTTACCGATACTTTAGAAGGTGACTTAAAGGGGTTCCAGCTAAAAATAAACTTAAATACTGTAAAGTAAACAGGTGCTTCAAATTTATCTAAATCACAATCCTGCGTATTTTTGTCTTCATTGTATTCAGTACCTTTACCAGGCTCCTGTTTTTGATTCAGGTGGGTATGACCCAGCAATTGATGGAAGTAAACCTTAGGCGTAGCCGTAAATACTACTACAAGTAGCATAAACAAACTCATCAAAACTTTTATCTTCCTGGATTTCACAACACAAATGTATACTATTTTATTTATACCCGCCAATTTTTAACAAATTCCTTAACCTGACCATGAATTATAGGTAAAGAAAATCTCTTTTTTACTACTCCTGTATTCGAGGATTTACCTGACCTCAGCCCTTTCAGGGTATGTTTTACTCGCCATCTGCGACTACCATTAATTTCAGGCATCCCTGACCCATAGGTCCATTATATTGCATGAAATAACATCCACTTTCCAGTTTATCCGGCAGGTTAAGTTGTAATACACCTTCCTGCAGGCTTTGTTTACCATAATTGCGGATTGTTTTCCCTTTGATGTCGGTTAATACAACAGATTCCAGTTCCTTTATAGCCTTGTTTCCAAAAATTAATCGGGCCGTCTGGTTAAAGAGTGGATTTGGAACTATCCTTGCATTTTCTGTTGCTGATACCGGATTTAATATATTCATCTGCCCTTTTTCCATGACAATAAAAGTGCCCATCATTCCCTCATCCTCATGATGCAATAAATGGCAATGATACATATAGGGTACATGCTCATCGGCAAAATCGTCGAACTTAGTAATAAAACGTATCGTATCGTAGGGCTCAACCAGAATTACATCTTTTTTTCCTGATAACTGAACGGGAGGAGGTTGGCGGTTAATGTCCAGTACATAAAACTCAATATCGTGAATATGAAAGGGATGAGCAATCATGGTTTTATTGGTGAGTTTCCATATTTCTATATCATCTTTATATACTACCTGATTGATGGTGTCCATGTGAAAAGTGGTTCCATTGATAAGAAAGGGGCCATCCACATAAGCTGCCTGACCACTAATAGAAAGTGTATCGGGAGAAAAATGCAAGTGCCTTGAAAAATTAGATTGACTTTCTGTAAAAGGAGTAAGTGGAGAAAAAGCAGCAGGAATACTTGTTACCGGATTTGCGGTTGCTGCAACCACATCAAAACGAAGAACATTATAATCGGCTCCATTTAAAGCATTGTCATAATAACCAGGTAAGGAAAATTGAGCAGTTCCAACTGAATCTGCGCCGATCACTCCCTTTTTTAATTCAGATGAAAAGCTTTTTAAGAAAACACTTTGGCCGATGGTGTAGGATGAAAAGTCTACCAGCATTTCTGCTCTTTCTCCTGGAGACAGACTAATTCTTTTTAGCTTATGGGGTTTATCCAACAGACCACCATCTGAAGCGATCAGGTAAAAATCCGAATTGTCTTCGAGGCCAAACATAAAAGTTCTGGAAGCAGACCCGTTTAATAACCTGAAACGCACTACCTGCTGCGGAGCCTGAAAATACGGCTTCATTACTCCATTTACTAATACCACACTATCATATTCAGTTGCCGGAGCTAACTGATACAATACATCAAATGCTTTGGACTGAACAATTAAAGGAATATCATCTGTTCCATAAGTGCGCGGAAGATTATATCCGGCTTCCACGGCATCTTTAATAATAGCCATTCCAGCTACTCCTTTAACCACCTGCCTTTCGGTTGACATGTGGCCATGCGGGTGATACCATAATGTTGCTGCATCGTTCAGCACCTTAAATCTCGGACTCCAGGTAGCTCCTTTATTGATGATCTGATGTGGGCCTCCATCCAAATGAGGCGGAACATGAAATCCATGCCAGTGCATGGTTGTTTTTTCCGGAAGATTATTGGTAACGTTTATGGTAACTGAGTCTCCTTTATTGAGGATTAAGGTGGGAGCCAATATATCTCCATTTACCCCATAGGTATTGGTAGTATGCCCCGGGTAAAAACTAACGCTTCCTGTTTTTACATTTAAATTAAACACTGTGCCGCTTAAGGCGGGAGGAATTACTAAGGGGTTTTGCGCATGTATTGGTGAAAAAAAATTCAGAGCCACACTAAGCAATACTGGCATAAGTTTCAGTCTAAGTTCTTTACTTTTATTCTGTCTTAGATGCTGCAATAATATGCCTTCCGGGGCCTGTTTATTAGCTGAAACAGTTTGATTTACGAGACTCATACCTGAAGTTTCACAAAATTAATATTTTACCATGTTCAAACCCTTCCTCTAATTTTCCAAAACTATTTTTTGGGTAGCAACCAAATTATTGTTTTTAGTGAGGTTAATGGTATATACACCTCCAGCCGACTGCATCCATTGGGTTATAGCTTCTTGTTGTCCGTTCTGAATTTCTCCTAAATCATACTCCTGCACCACTGCACCCATTATATTGAATACACTCAATTTATACAAACCCGGATCGTTCACATTAACTTTCACCCTAAGGCTTTTTTGTGAAGCATCTATCCAGGCCATAAATGAAGCTGCCTGAGCAGGCGCCTGATGAATGGTAAGCGGACTGTTATTTTTCAGGAAGTCGCGGATGGCTTTACCCATATCTGTTGTGTCTCCGGAACTAATTCCAAATTCATTATTATAAAGTACCTTATGTTGTGTGCCTGCCAAAATGGAGATGGTGGGCATACCCATACCTCCATAATAAGCTACCTGCACAGCTCCGGAATCAAAAGGAACCATTTCATTAAAACCGTTGGTAGTAGCCCAGTTGCTGATGTTGGAGCAGGAATATGCAGGTTGGTTATCCTGAAACCCGAATAAGTAATAACGTACCCGGTTTCCGTACTGATTTTTGATGTTCTGATACATGGGATAAACAGCATTTGCCGCAGTTACACAGGAAGCACAATTCAGCATCATGAATTCTATAATTACTACATCATTGGTGTTCAGTTCTTCGTAGAGATGATGCATGTTTCCTGAACAATCATTCATATTAAAATCCTTGGCGGTAGTAACCTGGGCGTAGCCGGTACTCATTTTTAGCAGCAGCAGTAACAGAGAAAGAAAAGTAATTTTTTTCATGTTGACATTTTTTGTTATTCGTTTAGGAGTACTTTTTTAATCAGGCTTTTGCCATCCACTGTTAAGCTAAGTAAATAAAGCCCCTGAGCCAGCTCTTGCCCGGCATTCAATCTTTCATTGTACTGTCCCTTTCCTTTTTCCTGATTCAGGCTAATGATTTCTTTACCGGTGATATCTGCAACCTTTAACAGTACGTTGTTTCCCTTTTTCATATTAAAGTTGAAAACGAATTGTTTGCTTTCTCTGTTGTAGAAAAGGTTGGCCGAACTTTCATCTACCCATTCCTCAAGTCCAATGGAAGATTTTGGTTTTATGGTAAATGAATTAATGTATAACATGTCGCCTGAATTCGCATTGTTGTTATTGGTACAATTCACGCAATAGTAAAAGGTGATTTTACCCACATTGGTAGCAGGGGCTGTCCAATCGAAGGACCAGGATGTTTGTCCGGTAGCAGGGCTTGCAGGAGTTCCATTGGTCTTATGGGTTATAGACTCGCGGGAATTACCACTTACGGTATGACTAATTAACTGTGTTCTGTTTGCATCCGTTATTTCCAAATTTCCTGCGCTCTCATTGAGGGCATTGTCTAAGGCACAAATTTCGAAACCAAATTTTTGTATACCTGATTTAAGTACCTGAAGTTTGATACTGTATTTTTGCCCGGGAACATAGGTAGAATCAGCAACCGGATAAACCAGCGTATTTACACCAGCAACATTATTATTAATTGTTGCGTCTTTATGACAACCTGCTTGCGAACAGGTTTGGTCTCCCGGGGCTCCGGTACTTCCTGGATGTGCTCCGGAAGTTTTGCGCACATACGTATATTTTTTACTGCTCAGGCTGCCCGCTAACAAGGGAAGTAAGGCCACCACAAGTGCAATTGATATTTTTTTTATTGTGTTCATTTTAATATCTTTTTTTGTTCTGTTAAATTTATGTAGTTCGTATATGCTTAATTGGAAATGGTGATACTTTTGGTGTAAACGTAATCTCCTTTATCACCCATATCATCGTTGGCCGAAACCGCTCCAACGTAAAACGTAACAGGGCCTTTAGCATCTGCAGGGGCTGTCCAGTTAACCACCCACTCACCTACTCCGGTAATCACTGCATCTGTACCCCTGAAAGTGTAGGTAACATATTTTCTGCTGAGCAAGGTATTAAGCCCGTTCACAGTTTGAGTTCTGATGGCATCCGTAATGGCGAAGGCTCCGGCATTCTCATTATCCTGAGCATATAAGGCTACCAGTTGAAAGCCAAAACGCTGGATCTGGGCATCGGTTATTTTAATTTTTACCGGGTATGTTTCTCCGGGAGTGTACTGTTGAACATTGTTTCCAACTTCAATATTTACCTGTGCGGTACCGGCGTTAATGGTATTATCGTCGTGACAACCACTAACGGCGCAGGTAACTTCTCCAGGTGCGCCGGTATGCGCGGCGGGAGCACCAGAACTGGAACGTTCGATACGGGTGGCCATGTTTATAACTGGTAAGGCCAAAATAAACATAACTATAGCTGTTTTTTTCATGGTATATTGTTTCATTTCTTATTTTTCTAAATGCTAATTTCCTTTTTTAATGCTTGTTTTTATATGAAGTTCAGAGAGAGTAAAACAAGCTGAACAATAAATTTTCTTTATTTAATACCTCCCTGATAAAAATAATGTATTTTTCCTTTGCTTTTACTCAGGTTCCCTTATTTTTGAACTCTTCCTCCTGAGAATCGTCATGCCTTCCGCTCAAACTGAGACTCCAGATATAAGTCATTAATTGAAGACAGGATATATAGGGGTATAACAAGCGGTCTATTTTCGCTACTATTTTTAACAACAAGGAATGCGCAAAGGCTAATAATAATCAGAGGTATGAAGCCCAGGGCAAGCCTTGGGCTCAAATTCCGCTCCAATTGACGAGGCATTAAAAAAATCTATCAACACAACTAGTCATTCAAGATAGCAATACCGGAGTGGCCTTATACCATTACAAACCCAGGCACACTTTTTTGCAAAAGCAGCAAGTAACATTGCTCATGGCATTTCCCTAAGAACTTAATCCTGTGCGGCCACCTCAAGACTCCAGGTGTACCTGGTTAACAGATTTAGTTGGCCAGAAGTATGGCCTTATTCTTTCTTCTGTATGAACCAGGAGTAGAACCTGTAACCTTTCTGAATTGAGCAGACATGTGCTGCGGGCTGCTGTATTTTAACAGAAAAGAAATTTCCACCAAAGAATAGTTGGTGCGAACCAAAACATCTTTTAATTTTTCTGCTTTGCAATGGATAAAATAGGACTCGATGGTCTGTCCTTCTACCTTAGTGAAAAGGCCACTCAGGTATTTATAATTTCTATCCATTTTATCGGCAATATATTTCGCTAAAGGAACACATTCTTCCTTAACTAATTCATTGTCGAGATAGTATTGTATATGGCCTTTAATGCTGCTTGCAATAAGGCTTTGTTTAGTTGGGGCAAGAGAAATCATTTTTAAATCATTTTAAGGTTTACGGATATATTGACAACACGCTGGTAATTGAGCGTAACTACTATCATTACCACTAAAAATTTCAGTATCGTAGCCACTATGAGCTATACGCTGCTGAATTTGTTCAATGGAGATTTTAGCAGGATCGAATTCAACTTCGATCATCTTGGTATCCACATTCCAATTAGCAGAAAGTATTCCCTGATCTGCTAATGATGTTTCAATAGTTTCTTTGCACATTTCACAATTACCCCAAACTTTAAATTGGGAACTCGTGCTTCCTCTGTCTTTGCATGCCAACAATGAAAGGGACAATGCAACAATAAATGGTGCTGATTTCATCTGTGGTTGTTACTCTTTATGGTTTTGGTTATTATTAATTGAGCCTGTTCACCAAAATAGAAACGACAAGTTTATTGTTTTCTTTCAACTAAATCTGGTTGTTATTTAGCTAAACCTGATGATTAATCACCAACAATCATTAAACTTATTTTTCTTTTTAATTTGCAAGCTTTGAATTCTAAAACAATATATAAAATATAAACCTCAGGTAATGTACCTTCAAGGCAAGCCCTGTACCCTTATTCTGCCCCAAGGGGCGGGGTATTAAACCTTCCGACGCACCTTTGGTGGTCTGGAATGCTCCCTGCCCGCCGCCCGCAGGACTAGTACAATGGCAGGCGGAGACTCATTCCGCTAAAGCAGAATGTATCACTTATAAACTGGAGAGATTTATGTGGCGGAGCCTTGATCAGAGGCATCCTGTTTTTGCTAACGATTACCGGTAAGGGTTTAAAATAATTAAGTTGTGAAATATTGACCGGAACAGAAGGAAGATTTGACTTTAGCAAAGAGGTATTAAACCTTTCAGATGAGTCATTAACTAAATAGGAATGTTGAATATCCTTATAACAATTGCTCTTCACTTTCATCGGTTTCCCGCACTTACATACACAAGCTTCATTCGATTTGAAAAAAAAACTAAAGCCAGCCAGCTTCCATTCGCAATAATGAAAGTTAAGCGCCATGACATTTGTACTAATCAGGTACAATGACAAAACTGCCAGTATACTTATTCTTCTCATCGCGCCAAATATACTAAAAAATTGATAGGGGCTTAGTTTTTAGTGCTATATAGGTTCAGATTCTAACTTAAAAACACTGTCAAAAAAGACCAAAAATTAGGTTTTAATCAGGTTTATCGTGGCTAAGCATTTCGTTTTTATTTTACATAAACAATTATGCACCTTGTCTCCAAGTCAATATTGACAGGCTAAATAAACAGTGTTTTGTTCAAAAATTAAAGCTTTTTATTTACTTCCGTTATTAAACTGATAACTACCTTCGCTATGGTATGAAAAAATGCCTGTTATTATTCTTGTGCGTACAACTGTTCTGTGGAAATTTGTTTTTCGCAGAACTGCTAAAATTCTATTCTCTATTCCGGCATTTTCAACACCACTTAGAAATTCATAAAGACGTTGCTAATTTTTCTGATTTCATTTACCTGCATTACCTGGAAGATTCGACCGAACAAAGCAAAGCCGACGATGAAGACAATCAGGAGCTTCCCTTTAAACATGATCAGCATCACTGCCTGCATTCCTACTCGGCAATGGTTGCATTGATTCCCCTTACTCAGCAATTTACTTTTATGCCTCCCTCACCTCCAGTAACTATTCCGGGTACTATAACGATACAGATTAACAACACAAGTCTTTCTTCTATCTGGCAACCGCCGAAACACTACGCTTAATCTTTTTCTCTTACTTATTTTTTCTTTGAATAATTAAACTTGTTGTTTATGCTTGATCGTATCATTTATTTTTCCATTAAGAACAAAATTATTATTGGCTTGTTTACCGCCTCTCTTATTATCTGGGGCATCTATTCCTTTAAACAACTTCCCATAGATGCCGTTCCGGATATCACCAATAATCAGGTACAGGTTATCACGGTTTCCCCCTCCTTAGCGGCTCAGGAAATTGAACGCTTAGTTAGTTTTCCGGTAGAACAAACGATGGCCACTATACCGGATATAGTTGAAATACGTTCGCTCTCCCGCTTTGGCTTATCTGTGGTTACAGTTGTTTTCAGTGAGTCAACAGACGTTTATTGGGCCCGACAGCAGGTGAATGAGCGTCTGTCTGAAGCGAAAAACCTTATTCCGGGCGGAATTGGTTCGCCTGAATTAGCACCGGTAACTACCGGGCTTGGTGAAATATACCAATATGTGTTACGCCCCAAAGCCGGATATGAAAATAATTTCAACGCAACTGAATTACGAACCATTCAGGATTGGATTGTACGCAGGCAGTTACTCGGAACTGAAGGGGTGGCTGATGTAAGCAGTTTTGGTGGTTTTTTGAAACAATATGAGATTGCACTTGACCCGGACAGGTTAAGGAGCATGGAAGTAAGTATGGCCGAGATTTTCACAGCTCTGGAAAAAAATAACCAAAATACCGGAGGGGCCTACATCGACAAAAACCCTAAAGCCTATTTTATCCGAACAGAAGGTTTGTTAAGGTCTATTGAAGATATTGAAAATATTGTGGTTAAGAACACACACAATGGAACGCCTATACTCATTAGCCATGTGGCTGATGTTAAAACCGGAAACGCCATTCGTTATGGCGCCATGACCTCGAACGCAGAAGGTGAAGTAGTTGGTGCCATTGTGATGATGCTGAAAGGAGAAAACTCCAGTAAGGTTATTAAAAATGTTAAAGAGCGGATTGCACAAATAGAAAAAACATTGCCCGAAGGACTGGAGATAAAACCCTTTTTAGACAGAACCAAATTAGTGAACAATGCTATTAGTACCGTTTCGAAGAATCTGATTGAAGGCGCACTCATTGTCATTTTTGTACTGGTATTACTATTAGGGAATTTAAGAGCCGGGCTGGTAGTTGCCTCAGTAATACCTTTAGCCATGCTCTTTGCCATTAGTCTCATGAATTTATTTGGTGTTTCGGGCAATCTCATGAGTTTAGGTGCCATAGACTTTGGGTTAATTGTAGATGGGGCTGTTATTATTGTTGAGGCTACCCTTCATCACTTAGCAGGGAACCAGTTACAACGCAAACTCAACAATGCTGAAATAAATGAAGAAGTATTTACTGCTGCAAAAAAAATAAGGGGCTCTGCAGCCTTTGGAGAAATTATTATTTTAATTGTATACCTGCCCATTTTGGCCCTTACCGGTATAGAAGGGAAAATGTTTAAACCCATGGCACAAACAGTGTCTTTTGCTATACTTGGTGCATTCATCCTATCGCTTACCTATGTGCCCATGATGTCTGCACTTTGCCTGAGCCGTGAAACCAAACACAAAAAAAATATTTCCGACAGCATTATGAACTTTATTCAAAAATTGTATACCCCTGTGTTGCAACTGGCATTAAAAAAGAAAACATGGGTATTAACATTATCTGTTCTACTATTTACCGGAAGTGTATGGCTTTTTACCAATATGGGCGGCGAATTTATACCTTCTCTGGATGAAGGAGATTTTGCTTTGGAAACCCGTGTGCTTACAGGTAGTTCTATTTCCAAAACCATTGATGCTACCTTAAAAACAGCAGCAGTACTAAAAAACGAATTTCCGGAAGTGAAAGAAGTAATTGGTAAAATAGGGGCGGCTGAAATTCCTACAGATCCCATGCCCGTAGAGTCCTGTGACTTAATGGTTATTTTAAAAGACAGGGATGAATGGACCAGTGCCACTACCAAAGAAGAACTGGCTCAGAAAATGTCTGCTGCCTTACAAAAAGTTCCGGGAGTTACCTACGGTTTTCTGCAACCCATACAAATGCGGTTTAATGAACTCATGACCGGCGCCCGCCAGGATGTAGTGGTAAAAGTATATGGCGAAGACTTAGACAAATTAAGCATGTATGCCCAACAAATCAGCAAGGTGGTATCCACTATTAAGGGGGCTACTGATTTGTATGAAGAAAAAGTATCGGGTCTGCCTCAATTAATGGTGAGTTTCGACCGGGAAAAAATTGCCCGTTATGGACTTAACATTGAAGACATCAATACAGTTATTCGCACAGGCTTTGCAGGAGAGAAGGCAGGCATGATCTATGAAGGGGAAAAACGGTTTGATCTGGTAGTACGTTTAGACAAAATCAATAGAAAAAATATCGATGATCTTAAAAACCTTTCCATTACTACCAGCAATGGAAAATCGGTACCTATTGAACAGCTTGCGGATATTGAGTTTAAGCCCGGCCCTAATCAAATACAAAGAGACGAAGCCAAAAGAAGAATAACCATTGGATTTAATGTGCGTGGCCGAGACGTTGAAAGTATTGTAAAAGAACTGCAACAAAAAATTGAAACGGAAGTAAAATTTGAAGCGGGTTATTACCCTACATACGGCGGAACGTTTAAAAACCTGGAAGAAGCCCGGGACAGACTTTCTATTGCTGTACCGGTTGCTCTTTTCCTTATCTTTCTTTTACTCTATTTTACTTTCGGATCGGTAAAACAAAGTTTCCTAATTTTCACAGCCATACCCCTTTCCGCTATTGGTGGTATAGTAGCTCTTTGGCTAAGGGGGATGCCCTTTAGCATTTCTGCAGGAATTGGATTTATTGCATTATTTGGTGTTGCCGTTTTAAACGGTATAGTGCTGATAGGCGAATTTAACCGATTGCGGGACGATGGGCTCGAAAGCCTTCATCAAATTGTGTTGCAGGCTACCTCCATCCGATTAAGGCCTGTTGTGATGACTGCCTTAGTTGCCTCTCTTGGTTTTTTTCCTATGGCCTTTTCAAACGGAACAGGGGCAGAAGTGCAAAAACCACTTGCTACAGTTGTTATCGGAGGTTTGGTAACAGCTACACTGCTCACCTTGCTGGTACTTCCTGTAATATACATTCTCAGTGAAAAAATAAAACCTGCTGCAAGTATAGGAAAAAAACTAACCACACTTATACTCCTGATGGTGATACCCACCTTCATGACCAAAGGCCAGCAGGTAGCTGTCATTAGTCTGCAACAGGCCATTGATATGGCTAAGAAAAATAACCCGGCTATACTGGCGGGAAAACAAGAAGTAGACTACTATAAATACCTTAAACAGGGCTCTGTTAATTTAGGAAAGACCTCTGTAAACTATACGCAGGGCCAATTCAATTCCGTTCTAAGCGACAATAACTTAACTATTAGTCAGTCTATTCCCTTTCCGGGAACCTTTATCCAGAATGCAGGTCTTCATGAAGCGCAAATGAAATTAGCTGAATTAAAAAGCCTGCAAACACAAAACGAGCTGGTGTATAAAGTAAAACAGACTTATTGTCTACTATCTTATTATTACGCTACTAATAAACTTTTGCTCAGGGAAGACAGCTTATACCATAGCATCTATAAGGCCATTGATTTAAATTATAAAACAGGGGAAAGCGGATTACCGGAGAAAACTGCTATTGAAATTGATCAGAGCGAAGTAAAAAATAAGCTTAGTCAAAACAGAACCAGCATTCGCATGTATAACCTTATTCTGCAAACCCTCATACAAAGTAAGCAAGCCGTGGTCATTGACAGCAGTAACTTCTCCCCTTTAGCATTGGAAATAAAGGCTGACAGTGCAAGCATACAACAAAATGCTTTTTTAAGTATGCTGCATCAGGAGGTTGAGGTAGCAAAGAAAGAGAAAAAATTGCTTGTACAGGAAAGTCTCCCTGATTTTAACATTGGCTTTTTCTCACAGACCATACAAGGCTATTCCAACCCCCTTGCTCCCCTGGAGTATTTTGATGCCACCAAACGTTTTAAGGGCTTACACCTGGGGATTAACATTCCTTTATGGTACCTTACCCACTATGCTAAAATACATGCATCAACTACAAAAGCCAGTATCCATCAACTTCAGGCTAATGCGTACCAGCAGCAATTATACACTGGCTTTTTAGAGGAACTAACGATTTACCTCAACCTCAGAAGAGACCTGGAAAATTACCTGAACTTAAGTTTACCTAAATCCAGACTATTGCTTACTCAATCACAAACTGCTTTTAGCAAAGGAGAGATTGATTGTTTACGTCATTCCATGAATGTTAAAAATTACCTGAATATCAATAACCGGTACCTTCATCTGCTCAATGCAATCAATCAGCAGGTGTTGAAACTGGAATTATTATGTGGTTCAAAAAATTAACTCAATACCTTATTCATTAAATTCATTTACTATGTCACTATTAAAAAAATTCAGTTTTGCTATTTTCTTCTCCCTGTTACTCATTTCCTGTGGTTCTGGAAAGAAAGAGGGGGTTACCGATAGTAATAAAGATGCTGCTGCTCATGCCAACGAAAATGATACTCATGACGATCACGGAAAAAATAAAACTGATGAGCGCGCCGGCGATCATGGTGAAGATGCACATGGCAATAGCGCTGATACCCATGATGAAAAAATGGAGGAGGTGGAACTAACGGATGCGCAATTTAGATCAGCCGGAGTTGTCATTGCCTCGCTGCAAACACGCTCGCTTTCCGGGAAAATAAAAGCAAACGGTGTGCTGGATGTACCTCCGCAAAACATGGTTAGTATTTCTCCACCTATGGGTGGCTTTCTAAAAACTACAGATCTGTTACAGGGCATGCACGTTGAAAAAGGTCAAACTATAGCCATATTGCAGCACCAGGATTACATCCAATTGCAGGAAGATTTTCTGGACACCCGGAGTCAGCTGGATTACCTGGAAACGGAATACAAAAGACAAGTTGAGCTTTCCAAAGAAAGTATTAATTCACAAAAAATACTTCAACAGGCCAAATCTCATTATGAAAGTATGCTGGCCAAACACGCTGGCCTAAGGGCCAAGCTAAATCTTTTAGGTATTAACCCTACCGGACTCACTGCCTCCAACCTGCAAAGCAGTATAAACATTTACGCCCCCATTAGCGGGTACGTTACTAAGGTGAATGTAAACATTGGCATGTATGTTAGTGCTGCTGATGTGATGTTTGTAATTGTAGACACCGAACACCTTCACGCCGAATTGACCTTATTTGAAAAAGATGTTCCCTTTGTAAAAGTTGGACAAAAAGTTACGTTTACTCTGGCTAATGAACATGTACAACGGAACGCAACAGTACACCTGGTAGGCCGGCAGATCACCGAGGACAGAACCGTTCAAATACATTGTCATTTAGATAAGGAAGATAAAGAGTTAATACCGGGCATGTATTTAAAAGCATTCGTTGAAACAACTAAAAAAACTGCCTTGAGCATCCCTGAAGAAGGAGTAGTTGATTTTGAAGGAAAGTACTACGTTTTTGTTTCGCAACCTGCCAAGGAAGCCGGAATACATCATTTTTCCATGGTTCCTGTATTTAAAGGTATTAGCGAAGGGGGGTACACTGAAATAGAGTTGCTTGAAGATATTGGTACAGCACAAAAATTTGTAACCAAAGGAAGTTATGATATATTAGCCGTATTGAAAAACGGTGAAGACGAAGGCGGTCATGCACATTAAAGATTGATTTATCTGAACTAAATTACTGATTTTTATCATGTTTCTAACTGGCTCAATTCATTAAGTTTGTTCAAATGTATTTAGCTATGCCCTTTGAAGACGCCCGTTTAGAACAATTACTTTCCGAAAAACACCAGTATTTATCTCAGGAGGATGCTGGTGTTAATACCAATGGAGGTAAACTAAATCAGGATTTACTTCATGAAATCTTCTTATTGTATTATCAGCAAGAGGATTTTTCACCGGATAAAATGAATGATTTCAGTCTGGAAGAAATTCCTCACTATTTAAAATTATCCCATCGATATTACCTGCATAAAAAATTACCAGAGATAGAACAATCCATACTGCATGTTTTAGATAAAGATCCGGGCAGCACCAATTTGTACACCAGCTTAGTCTGTTTCTTTAATGCCTACAAAAATAATCTTATCGAACATATCCGGCTGGAAGAACAGGAACTGTTTCCATACATACAATCGTTGTTTACCGGAACCATTAACGGCGGGAGGTTCATGACCAGTGATAACAATTTTACCATCCAAAACTTTATTCAAAGTCATTTACCCATTGAAGATGAATTAAAAAAAGTTTCTGAAATCATCCATCATTGGTCTAAACATAGTGTGCTTCCATTACCCTATAAAATATTTCTCAATCAGGTAGAGATTTTTGAAGTGGAATTAAGAATGCATGGCATAATTGAAGATGCTGTATTGGTTCCTATGGCTATTGAGCTGGAAAAAAAAGGCAATTTCTTTACAAAAAAGTCAGATTAATAACGCTTCGTAAAATTATACTATATTCTCATAACAGCCTTAAAACATCAATATTTACAATAGTTTCAGGTCTCCATTCGTGTCCATAAATTCTTTTGTTCAGAAAATTTTTTTCGCAATTAATTTTGTCAGGTAAAAAACTTGTTCTAATTTAGCGCCAGAATTAAAACAATGAAAAAATTAATTTATATCGTCAACGTCATTATTGTGGTAGTCATTATTACTGCACAGGGGCTGGCGCTATAAGTATAACTAATAAAAAATACATCGCCACTCCCAAACAGAGTGGCGATTTTTTTTGCACAAGAATATGAAAAAACATACATCAACCTTTACCTGTATCATTAACATTATCGCTGTCGTGGTGGTGGTTGTCATTATTGTGCCAATACAATATGGGTGAGAAAGGAAAACAGCAACAACATGCAAGCCCTTCTCACCACAGAGAGGGGCTTTTTTTATAACCAAAATAAACCAGAATAAAACAATGTATTACAATCAAAACACGATCCTCTACAATAACGGGGAATTTTTAAAAGCAAGCGAAGCTAAAACAGATTTATATGGTCAAACCCTTCACTACGGCTACGGCGTTTTCGAAGGCATACGTTCCTATTCCACTAAAACAGGCACAAAAATTTTTAAAGCCCATGAACACTATAATCGCCTGCGCAAATCCTGCGAATACATTAACATCCCCTTTAATTATGAAACAAATGAACTAATTGCGGTTACTTATGATTTATTAGCGCGAAACAATTTTTCAGATGCCTATATACGTCCTTTAATCTATTGTGCTCCTAACATGAGTCTTACCCGGCCTACCCAGGTTAACCTTATGATTTGTGCCTGGGAATGGAACGCCTACCTGGGAGATAAATTACTACGGGTATGCACTTCTTCCTACCAACGGCCTAACCCAAAATCAACTCACATAGAAGCTAAAGTAAACGGGCATTACATTAATTCCATTCTGGCCACCACAGAAGCTAAAACCAAGGGTTTTGACGAGGCCTTGTTATTAGATGCGGATGGTAATGTTGCTGAAGGGCCCGGGGCTAATTTCTTTTGCGAAAAAAATGGCAAACTATTTACTCCTTCAAAAGGAAACATATTGCCCGGTATAACCCGTGCCACCGTAATAGCCTTGTGTAAAGAACTGGGTATACATTTAACAGAAACTAAAATTCCTCATGATCAACTAAAACAAATGGATTCTGCCTTTTACTGCGGAACTGCGGCAGAAATTATAGGCATTGGTTCAATTGACGATTTTACTTTTCCAAAAGACTGGAACAACAGCCTGGGCAAACAATTACAGGAAGCCTATTCCAGATTGGTGAGAGAAGAGCAAATTCAGCTAACTACAGGTATTAACTAATTTAAATAAAACCCATAAACGCTATGATACTCAATAAATACAGCCGACACCTTACTCAGGATCCTACCCAGCCCGCTTCGCAGGCCATGCTTTACGGTATAGGACTAAAAGAAGAAGACATGCAAAAAGCACAGGTAGGCATTGTAAGCACAGGCTATGAAGGCAACACCTGTAACATGCACCTGAATAAAATTGCAGCGCAGTTAAAACATAGCGTAACTGAAACCAACCTGGTTGGATTAATTTTTAATACCATAGGGGTTAGCGACGGTATCTCTAATGGTACTGAAGGCATGAGGTATTCATTAGTTTCCCGTGAAATAATTGCTGATTCAATAGAAGCTGTTGCCGGGGCTCATTATTATGATGGCATTATTGCGGTTGCCGGTTGCGATAAAAACATGCCCGGAACCATCATGGGTATGGCCAGACTCAACCGCCCCTCATTAATGGTATATGGCGGCACTATTGCTTCCGGAAAATACAAAGGGCAGCACCTTTCTATTGTTAGTGCTTTTGAGGCCCTGGGACAAAAAATAAGCGGAAATATTTCGGAAGAAGACTTTAAAGGAATAATAAAAAATGCTTGTCCCGGAGCCGGTGCCTGTGGCGGAATGTACACGGCAAACACCATGGCCTGCGCCATAGAAGCTTTAGGCATGAGCTTACCCTACAGCTCTTCTAACCCTGCACTGAGTGCTGAAAAAAACAACGAATGCCATGAAGCGGCTAAAGCTATGAAACGGTTGTTAGAGTTAGATCTTACTCCCTCTAAAATAATGACAAAAGAGGCCTTTGAAAATGCTATCACTGTTGTTATTGCCCTGGGCGGATCAACCAACGCTGTACTTCACCTTATTGCTATGGCCTATACGGTTGGCGTTGCATTAGACCTTAACGACATACAAAAAATCAGTGACCGCACCCCGCTGTTAGCCAACCTTAAACCCAGTGGTAATTTTTTAATGGAAGATGTGTTTAGCATTGGTGGCACACCAGCAGTACTAAAATACCTTCATCAACATGGATACCTGCACGGGCATTGCATCACCGTTACCGGAAAAACATTGGCCGAAAACCTGAAAGATGCTGCTGATCTGCAGTTTCAACAGGACATTATACGCCCGTTGGAAAAACCTCTTAAACGTAACGGGCACTTACAGATACTATACGGTAACCTGGCTGAAAAGGGATCGGTTGCAAAAATAACCGGAAACGAAGGCGAACGCTTTGAAGGCTCTGCTGTTGTATTTGATGGAGAGTTTGCAGCCATTGATGGAATAAAAAAAGGATTGGTGAAACCCGGGAATGTTGTAGTTATTCGTTATGAAGGCCCAAAGGGAGGCCCGGGCATGCCTGAAATGTTGAAGCCCACCTCAGCCATTATTGGCGCAGGATTAGGCAAGAGCGTGGCGTTGATAACCGATGGTCGTTTTTCGGGCGGAACACATGGCTTTGTAGTAGGGCACATATCTCCCGAAGCCTTCGATGGAGGAATGATTGCCCTTTTAAAAAATGGCGACATCATAAACATCGATGCCGGAAAAAACACCCTTTCTGTTGCATTAAGTGCTGACGAGATGGAGAAAAGAAGAAAAGAGTGGAAACAACCTGCACTGAAAGTAAAAAACGGAGTACTGTATAAATATGCCAAAACAGTAAGTACGGCAAGTACCGGATGTATAACAGACAATATTTAACCCTTATGACGCAAGAAACAACTATACCTGCCCCAGCAAAAACACAGCGAATAAGCGGTGCAGAAGCACTCATCCGCTGCCTCATTGAAGAAGGTGTTTCCACCCTGTTTGGTTACCCAGGTGGCGCTATCATGCCGGTGTATGATGCACTTTACCATTACGCCGATCAGGTTAATCATATATTGGTGCGCCATGAGCAGGGAGCCATACATGCCGCCGAAGGATATGCCCGCGCATCAAAAAAAACTGGTGTTTGTTTGGTTACTTCTGGCCCCGGAGCCACCAATATCATTACTGGTTTAGCCGATGCTATGGCCGATTCCACTCCATTGGTTTGTATTACCGGACAAGTAGCCAGTCCACTGTTAGGAACCGATGCTTTTCAGGAAACAGATGTAATTGGCATCAGCACTCCGGTAACCAAATGGAATTACCTTATCACCAAGGCCAGTGAAATCCCTGAAATAATGTCAAAGGCATTTTACATAGCCTCCACCGGAAGGCCAGGGCCTGTGTTGATTGACTTTGCCAAAGATGCGCAATTTGATAGCCTGGATTTTACCTATATTAAAGAAGAGGCTGCAAATAGTTTCTATTTAAACAAGCCCACCTTAGCTGCCGATAAAATAAAAACTGCGGCGCAACTCATCAATGAAGCCAAAGCCCCTTACCTGCTGATTGGACAAGGCATTTTATTATCGGGAGCAGAAAAAGCCTTACAAAGTTTTCTCGAAAAAACGCACATTCCCACTGCCAGCACTCTGCTGGGCTTATCAGCACTTCCTGCCAAACACCAACAAAACAAAGGATTGTTAGGCATGCATGGCAACTATGCTCCCAATTTACTTACCAATGAATGTGATGTGCTCATTGCCATTGGCATGCGCTTCGATGACCGGGTTACCGGCAACCTGAAGCGTTACGCCAAACAAGCAAAAATAATTCATATCGATATCGATGCTGCAGAGCTGAACAAAGTGGTACCCGCTACCCTTGCCATACAGGCAGATGCGAAAGAAGCCATACTGGCCTTACATCCCCTGGTTCATCACCAGGAGCGTACGGAATGGCTGAAGCGTTTTGCAGACTTACAACAAAAAGAAGAAATTGAAGTAATCTCCCCCATATATACTTCAGCATCTTCTGAAATTAAGATGGCTCAGGTGATCCGGGAGCTATCTGAACAAAGCCAGGGAGAGGCTATTATTACTACAGATGTAGGACAACATCAAATGGTTACTTGCAGGTATTACCATTTTAATCAACCACTCAGCAACATTACTTCAGGCGGACTGGGCACCATGGGCTTTGCGCTTCCGGCAGCTATTGGCGCATGTTTAGCTGCACCTCAGCGTGAAGTTGTTGCAGTAATCGGAGATGGTGGCTTTCAGATGACCTTTCAGGAATTAGGAACTATACTTCAATACCAAATTCCGGTAAAAATACTCATCCTGAATAATAATTTCTTAGGAATGGTAAGGCAATGGCAGGAACTGTTCTTTGAAAAAAGGTATTCTTTTACAGAAATGGTGAACCCGGATTTTCTGATGATTGCCCAGGCCTATGGTATTGCCCATGAAAAAATAACCTCTACTGCTGAGCTACCCGGAGCTATTACCAAAATGCTTCAGCACAAAGGGCCATATTTATTGGAGGCCGTAGTAGAAAAAGAAGACAATGTATTTCCGATGATTCCCACAGGAGCCGGAGTAGATGAAGTTTTATTATCAGCAAAAAAACATTAACATGGAAACAACAACCTTTACCCTCAATATCCTTGGCAATAATAGCCCCATATTGCTGCAACGGATAGCGGGCATGTTTAACCGCAGGCGCATACACATCAAGAGCATCATGGCCCATGAGCTTAACAACAAACTGCAATACCAGTATACAATTACAGTAGAAACCTCTGTTCTCTGGGCTATCAGAATCACCCGGCAACTGGAAAAGCAAATAGACATCAGTGCTGTATTGTGTTTCCCTCATCAGTTAGAAGAGAGTTACCAGGAGAGCCTACAAAGCAATAAACACAGTGCTTCAGCAATGCAAACATTAATAGAACAATAACCAAATAAATAAATACAAAAACAGAAAAATGGCAACAATTAATTTTGGCGGCATCAACGAGAACGTTGTAACCCGTGAGGAATTTCCACTCAGCAAAGCTAAGGAAGTATTAAAAAATGAAACCATTGCTATACTCGGCTATGGAGTGCAAGGCCCGGCACAGGCTTTAAACCTGAGGGATAATGGGTTTAACGTGATTATCGGGCAACGTAAAAACTCCGATAGCTGGAACAAAGCCCTTAAAGACGGCTGGGTAGAAGGCAAAGACCTGATGAGCTTAGAAGAAGCTGCAGAGAAGGGAACTATACTTCAGTACCTCTTGTCGGATGCAGGACAAATTTCTTTCTGGCCCACCCTTCAGAAATACCTGAAAACCGGGAAAACACTTTACTTTTCGCATGGTTTTGCAGTAACATACGCTAATCAAACCGGCATTATTCCTCCTAAAGAAGTGGATGTAATATTAGCTGCTCCCAAAGGCTCCGGAACCAGCGTGCGCCGTTTATTCCTGAAGGGACTTGGAATAAATTCCAGTTATGCTATCTATCAGGATGCTTCCGGTAAAGCCAAAGAAAAGGCCATAGCCTTAGGAATTGGTATAGGATCGGGCTACCTGTTTGAAACCACCTTTGAAAAAGAAGTGTACAGTGATTTAACCGGAGAGCGTGGAACCCTGATGGGAGCTATACAAGGTATTTTTGAAGCGCAATACAACCTGCTGAGAAAAAAAGGGCACACACCTTCTGAAGCATTTAATGAAACTGTTGAAGAACTTACACAAAGCCTTATGCCCTTAGTTGCAGAAAATGGCATGGACTGGATGTATGCCAACTGCTCAACTACCGCGCAAAGAGGGGCCTTAGACTGGAAGAACAAATTCCGCGATGCGGTAACACCTGTGTTTGAAGACTTGTATGATAGTGTGGCCTCCGGAAAAGAAAGTCAGCGAGTTATTGCCGCCTGCAGCAGTGCCGACTACCGTGAAAAATTAAATAAGGAATTAAAAGAACTGCATGACTCCGAGATGTGGCAGGCAGGTATGCAGGTCCGTAAACTTAGACCTTTAACCCAATGATCGATCTTGACAAAATACAACAAGCAGTGCAACGCCTTCAGGGCGTTGCACTTCAAACACCCTTAACCTTCAACGCCAATTTAAGCGAGCTTTACAGCGCCAACGTATTCCTGAAACGGGAAGACCTTCAGCCGGTAAGGTCTTATAAGATACGTGGTGCCTACAACAAAATCGCCTCCATTCCATTATCGGTATTACAAAAAGGTGTGGTTTGTGCCAGTGCCGGCAATCATGCGCAGGGAGTAGCTTTTTCCTGCAAAAAATTAGGAATACACGGAAAAATATTTATGCCCGTTACCACCCCCAAACAAAAACTGCATCAGGTAAAATTATTTGGGAAAGAATTTATTGAAGTACTATTAACCGGAGATACATTTGATGACTGCTACGCCAAATCGATGGAATATTGCAGCAAGCACCAGATGAGTTTTATTCCTCCCTTTGATGATGAGGAAGTAATAGCAGGGCAGGCTACTGTGGGTGTTGAGATCATTGACAACAGTCCCGGAAAAATTGACTACATCTTTGTTCCGGTTGGCGGGGGCGGGCTTGCCTCAGGCATTATCAGTTATATCAAACGCAAAAGCCCCGAAACAAAAATTATTGGCGTAGAACCTCAGGGAGCGCCATCATTACGGGTATCTTTAAACAAAGGACAAAATACCACACTTGCAGAAATTGACAAGTTCGTTGATGGAGCTGCTGTAAAACGGGTTGGTGAATTGAATTTTGAAATTTGCAAAGAGCATATCGACGATGTTATTTCTGTGCATGAAGGAAAAATATGCAGCACCATTTTAAAACTTTACAATGAGGAAGCCATTGTTGTAGAGCCCGCAGGAGCCTTAGCCATTAGTGCTTTGGAAGAATACCGTGAAAACATAAAAGGTAAAACCGTTATTTGCATAGTTAGCGGTAGCAACAACGATATTACCCGCACCGAGGAAATTAAAGAACGTTCTTTACTTTACGAAGGCCTCAAACATTACTTCATCATTCGTTTTGCACAAAGAGCAGGGGCACTCAGGGAATTTGTTTCGGAAGTGCTTGGCCCCGAAGATGACATTACTTATTTTGAATATGCCAAAAAAACCAACCGGGAAAATGGCCCTGCTGTGATAGGCATTGAATTAAAAAATAAAGGAGATTTTGACTTATTGAAAGAGAAATTACAAACCAAAAATATTAGTCACGAATACCTGAATGTGAAGCCGGATCTTATGAGCACCTTGCTTTAACTCTTTAATTCCCCCAACATCCGGGTCATTATAGTTTTACTATTTTATAATAAGACTGTTTTGGCCCGGATTCTATTTTTAATAAATAAATTCCGGCTGCCACCTCGTTTAAGGGCCAAAGAACCGATGAATTAACCGTTTCCGGCTGTCCTGACTTAATTAACTGACCTTGCATAGAGATCAGGCTCAGGTTTATTTTTACTTCTGTCCCAGCGCTTTTGAACTGTATGTTTATGCTTTCATTGGCAGGATTGGGGGAACAGCTAAACCAATCTTCTTCTGTACTCCACTCCGGAACAAGACTGGGGTTGGTATATTCGTTGTAGATGGTACTGAGTAAAGAAGTACTGTCTGTACAATCCATAGCCATGTGCCAGATCATGATGCCTCCGGCGTGCTGCCGGGCAAAAGCAGTTTTAGCACGAATGGTTGGTATACCATTGTAATAAATAGCATCCGTATTATTGTTACCCACCTGATCGAGGTTTTCAGAGCCGGGAAATCCAAATACAATGGAGCAATAACTCACTCCGTTATTGGCATATATTCCAAAGCCATAACCGTAGAAAGGCACACCAATATTAATTTTTGTACTGTCTACCTGTTTCGTATTTTTCCAGTATTTGTAATCGTTTACAGCCAGGCTGTAGGGTGAGTGTTGTCCCGGATTATTGGGTGCCCAGGGGCCGGTTGCATCGTAAGACATGCTGTTGATAAAATCGAAGCTACGGGCTGCAGCAATGCTGATGTATGCTCCAAACCATTTAGCTACTGCGGCCGTGAGTAATTTATTTTGTGAAGCTAAAGCTGCTTTCAATTCCATTACAAAGCTTTCGTACTGGACTGCCGTAATGGTTGTGCCGTTAAGCATTCCGCCTTCCATATCTATATCAATGCCATCCAGGTTATTGGTTTGCACATAACTGAGTATATTATTCACAAATTGCGTTTGATTATTGCTTAGCAGGTTTTTGTATATGGAAGCTACAGCAGAACCTCCGGCAATGGAAAGCAACACTTTTTTTCCTTTTGCATGAACATGATTAACGATCACCGCCAGGTCTGCCTCCGTGCCTTTGTCGGGATGCAGAACACCCGCAGTATTTGGGTTGGCAAAGGCAATATTCAGGTGGGTTATTTTGCTCACATCAAAATTGGTAATGCTGTTAGGATAACCGGTGGCCCAGGTTGGGTAATAGCCCACAATATTAAATCCCGCATAAGCCCGAATGCTCAGGCATATCAACAATACTATACATATACGTGTAAAGTCTTTCATGCGTTCTTTACAATCAGGGCAACAGCATAAGCATTTACTCCTTCTTCTCTGCCTACATAGCCCAATTTCTCATTCGTGGTGGCTTTAATGGAAACTTCATCCTCAGTAACTTTTAGTATCTCTGAAAGCACCTGCTGCATAGCTGGTATGTGCGGATTTACTTTGGGCGCTTCTAAACTTAATGTAGCATCCACATTTCCCACTTTGTAATTTTTCTTTTCTAATAATTCAACTACCTCGGCCAGCAGCTTCTTACTGTCAATTCCTTTGTATTTTGGATTGTTATTAGGGAAGTGGAAGCCTATATCCCTTAAATTAGCTGCGCCCAGCAAGGCATCGCAAATGGCATGTATCAATACATCGGCATCGCTGTGACCCACGCAACCTTTATCGTGTTGCAACAGCACACCTCCCAGCCATAGCTCCCTTCCGGCTCCCAGCGGATGAACATCATAACCAAATCCAACGCGAATATTCATAGTTTATTCCTGTTATTGTTGTAAAACTCCCATTCTTTCGCCCAGTGTTTTAAAAAAATCCTTGATTTCCTTTCCTGTTTTTTCATCACCCGTTGCCCTGATATAAGTATCGGTAAGGCTCATGACGTTCTGGTGATAAAACTTCTTCATTTCATCCACCATCATTTCCCTGGTCCATAAATCTATACGCAGGGTATTGTTCTCCTTCTCATCCCACAAGGCTATCATTACACTTTTAGAAGTGCTGCTTTCTCCTGCATCCGGCGCTTCCCATTCAATTTTATTAGGCAGGTGATTTTCATCTACACTCACCCTGAATTTTATTTCACTGGTTTTTGTCATAATTGCTGGTATTATTGCTTTTCCTTTTATGCTTAAAGCTAAGGTTTATATTTAGATCCTGCCAGTATTTTCTGCGGATCCTTTTCATTCATCAGTTGTTCCAGGCTCACCTTTTCATGCCTGTTCATATAGGCCCTTACAATCTGCCAACCTACCCACATGGCTATACGGGGCGGACAATCTTTATTTATAGCTGAAGTAAATGGCCCTTCATTGGTATACTCCGCCACTTCCTTAAGGTCATTTTTATACAAGCGGTCTTTTTCTGTGAAATATGCCCACAGGTTTTTCTCAAAATGCCTGCAATAGTCTATTTGTTTGGAAGTATAAGCAATCTTCACCGAATCATGCACATCAGGAAGAAAGGCATCCATGCAATAAAACAATTTACCATAAAAAATCATGTGGTTTAAGAGGTTATGAACCGGCTCATTATTATCGAACACTTTATATATCCATGCTTCCATAGCATCTGCCAATATATATTCTTTACTTAGCTGCATGGTTTTGTAGTGCGGCCACTGAAGCATTTGATAATAGGGATTGCTGGCACCCATGTACATGTCCAGTGCTATGCCCAGGGTTGAATCATGGGTTAGGGCCTGAAAATTAAATCCGGAAATAAGGGTGGAATAATACCGGGGCAGTTCGGCATTCGGGAAATGATAATGAAAATAACGGAAGGCTTGTTCCAGCTCCTGCTCCAGTTTTTGCATTTCTTCATCTGTATAGAGCTGTTGTACGGTTTGGTATACCTTTTTCAAATCCTGATCTTTGGTAAAATGGTCTATTGCCACATACAGAGAATCTTCAGACAGTCCCATGCCTACTACATTCCGTAAATAATTTTTATAAAACTTTCCATAGCGCTGCTCCATTTCCTTTTCTTTTTTCTGAAGCTTAGTCAGTGGTGTGCCAAACAAGTCGCGGTCTAGACGCTGAATATGAACCGGGGCAATTTTCACCTCATCTATATCTACCTTCAGTCGGTTAGTATTGCAGGAAAAAAAGACAAAACCTAAAAGGAGGGTGCTAACTATAATAAAACATTTTTTCATTCCCATGCAGCTATTTTATTATTGAAAATTTGCCTAACCGCTAACATGCTCTGGCATAAACAAGGGTTAAACACCGCATAAAGATAGGAAATTTTTGGGAGGGGGGAATTCTGGTTTTTCATTTCCTTATCAGCATACTTACAGAATGTTTCATGAATTTTATTCACCCTACTTGTTAAAGGATCTATTTATCTAATTTCTCCGCTGCATTTAGAATAAAACATATTGATTCATCTATGGCACTGACATCCGGCAAATCCGAAAAAACTAATTTCTTAAAATCTCCATGATACGTTGGTTGTAGCTCCTTCCAAATGTTTTTCCAATCATAGAAAAACTGAGATGTGGATATAGGCTTCTTCGTCCAGTCTCCTTTAAACTGGCTATTGCTTTCATCATCAGTTAAAACTTCCTGTATTAATCTTTTAAACGTTATGCCGGACACAAATTTTCTCATACCTGTTTTACTCAAAATAAAATGTAAATCATAAATATGGCGAATCCTTGCTCTCCATTCATTGATTGGGCTTTCGGCATAACTTGCTCTTACTAATGATAGAAGTTTTTCAGTAAGTGTACGCTCGAGTCCGAGTACGTTTATAGAAAAATGCTTTAAGTCGTACGATTCTACTGCTTCTTTTCTTTCGGTTTGCATAAGAAAATGAGCTATCATACTTTGAACAGGCATTTTAACATAAGGGTGGGGATTTGCGAAAGAATTTATTTCCAACAACAATTTTTCACTTGCCTGCCCAAAATCGTTACCCTCAACAACCCTTGGATATCCGAAAACAGTCTTTCTGAATTTAGAGCCTTTACTGGTTATTCCGGGCATTACCACCTCATTAAGTCCTTTAGTAATTTCTACCTCGACTTCTTTGAGCAAGTTCTTAATCTTGTTCCCCGATACTTCTTTTGCAGGTATTACAGCGAGATCTACATCCTCTGAAAAACGGTTTATTAATTTATATGCTTTCGACAGGGATGTTCCTCCCTTAAACACTATTAAATCCTTATGTTTCGAGTTAGATAAGTTTTTCAGCATGTAAGTTACCCAATAATCCTTTTCCACAAATACCTCTTGAATATTTAAATATTCTGCAGCAGATACTATTGCTTGTGAAAATATCTCTTTATTCTCATGAAGTTTCATATACCATTTATTATTGTTTCCTTATTTGACGTTCAAGAACCTGGCTTACCGAAGCATTGAATATTCAATCTTCCCACAATCTGGCTCAAATGTGTACTACACATTTGCCCTCATTGGCATTTGCAAGCCAACAATTTATTGCTCACCTCATACTATTCTCCATTTATTTCTATTGGGCAATGTTTTTTCACTCAACCCAAATTCATATTTCGATAAAAAATTTAAAGATTTATATAATCTTTCCGACCCCTTTTTGTCTTTTATCAACTCTAATACTGCGCCAGTCAATGCCCTTACAGAAGGGGGGTAATTCAAGGCCAACTCCGTTAACTTTTTCTTTTTATTTAAAGTCAGTTCCTTTATTTTTGCTTTAATCCTATTTAACGCTGCATTCGCCTCTGTTCCTGGGATATTTCTAATATCTTTAAGCGCATCCAGTAATTGAAGCAAGGGCACATTACTTTCTGTCATCTCACCGTAGGCCTTTACAAATCTAACTTTTGTGCGCCCTTTCTGAATTGGTTTCCGAAATCCGTAAGCAGCAATGGTGTATTCGTTTGCCATTTGATTGGTTAATCCCATTTTATTATATACCATTACCCCGGTTAGATAAGCGGTACGAATACCCTTATTCATTGTAATTGATTCTATGATTTGCTTTTCCGTTAAAGGAACTTCCCCAAATGCACCTTTTTCCGGCTTAAAATATTTCCCCTTCCCAAAACGCCTGATAATACCCTTTGATGCAAGTCTGCTAAAAGCTGCGGCCATAGCCTCATAGTTCGCTGAGGAAATCTGAAAGTCGGTATAAGCGAAGAGAACTCCAGCTTCAAAACCTTCAATTCGCCTGGTAATTTTTTCCGCAATACTCATTCTACTTTTATTTTCTTACCACAAAAATAATTTATTTTATATTAATTGTCAAGTTTTTACTAGTAATTACTTAACAAGTAGATTATATATAAGATCATTAAAAACAGAAAACCCCGCCCAATATTGTTATCGGGCAAGGTCTCCGGGGGTCTTAGCAATTAACTGTTACAGCAATACTACACCGGCATCATACAGCAATTGCTTCTCTTCTTCCGGCCAAATGCCCACCTGTACTTCACCAATATGCGATTTCCTTAACATAAACATACATACTCTTGACTGCCCTATTCCACCTCCAATACTTTGTGGTAATTGATCTGCAAGCAGTGTTTTATGAAACATCAACTCTACTCTTTCCAAACAGGCCCTTTCCCTGAGCTGATAAAACAAAGCGTCTTTATCAACCCTTATGCCCATAGAGGAGAGCTCAAAAGCTGATTTCAACACCGGATGCCAAACCAGAATATCGCCGTTTAAACCTTTAAACCCGTCTTCGTTCTCTGTGCTCCAGTCGTCATAGTCCGGGGCTCTCCCATCATGTGGTTCTCCATCCGTTAACTTTCCTCCAATGCCAATAATAAATACGGCTCCAAACACTTTAGCTATGGCATGCTCTCTTTCTTTCGGACTCAAATCCGGGAAACGTTTCAATAATTCTTCCGCATGAATAAACTTTATGCGTTCAGGTAATATGGCCTCTATTTCGGGGTATTTTTTACTAACCTGTAGTTCCGTTTCCTTCAGGCATTCGTAAATTTTTGACACTTTGCTTTTCAGGGTAAGTAAATCGCGCTGTCTTTTTTCTATGACCATTTCCCAATCCCATTGGTCTACATAAACGGAGTGATAGCGGGTATAATCTTCATCTGGTCTCAGCGCCCTCATATCTGTAAGGATTCCGGCTTCAGGCGATATTCCCAGTTGTTTTAATCTTAGTCTTTTCCATTTTGCCAGTGAGTGTACCACTACAGCCCTTTGCTCATCTAATGCCTTTACCGGAAAACTTACCGGCCTTTCTATTCCGTTAAGATCGTCATTAATACCTGTACCATCCATAACTGCCAGCGGTGATGACACTTTTTTTAAGTTGAGCTGTTTCATTAACAGTTTCTCAAAGGTTTCTTTTACGAAGCTAATGGCTTCTTCCGTTTTTAATAAATCTGCTTTTTTCATGTTTGCTTTTTTTTCCGGTTACTCCGGCTTTGTTTATTTATAATTTAATTAGGGTGTTGGTGTTTTGTATAAAAAAAAGCCCGCTGTTGTTGCGGGCTCTACATAATCATGGTGCTTCCGCCGGGGTGGGGACTTATTATTATTGTTGTTGTTATTATTGATGAAGTACATTTTTCGTTTTTAAATTTTTGGACAAAAAAAAACCTCCCGTTCTGGGAGGCCTGGTATATCTTAAGTTTTACACTTCTTACTGATTACCCAATAACCTCCTTGTTTGAATACGATTATTATTCAAATTATTATTCAGAAGATTATTATTATTTGGGTGTTTCATTTATTGCTTTGTTCTTCTCGAACCGGAAGCAAACATAGGCAAAAAATTTTATCCGGCAAAAAAATAATCTGCCTTTGTCTTGCCCTTTTACTGATTTCACAATAAATAGTTAATAATAAAGGCGTGGGAGAAGGCTACAAATACCCGGAACGATTAACTTTGTATTTAGTTTTTACACTTTAACTATAAAACGGAAGCTATAAAGCAATGCCAGAAGTTGTAAACACAAGTATAACCGATTTAACCAATAAGACCATGAACCGCAGCATTAAATTTTTTACTTTAGGATTATTCCTCTTCACTTGCAGCATTGCTCAGGAAGCTCAGAAGAACCTTCGATTTGGGATTAAATTTGCACCCTCAATCAACTGGCTTAATCCTGAAAATGACAAAAAAATAAAGAATGACGGAATGGTTATTCGTACCGCTATTGGTTTAATTACTGAATTTCGTTTAACCGATGTAGCTTCATTTAGTACAGGCATTGATTATATGCTTACTGGCGGAAAAACATCTTACAACGGATCGGATATTGCCACCTACTTTTATAAAGACGATGCCATTACTGAAATAACCATCAAAGACGGGCTTATTGCTTCTCCCAACTACCTCAGTATTATTGCCCCTAATAGTGGGTATAAAAGGTATTCGCTGGTGAAACGTAATTACCGTATTGGCTACATTCATATTCCCCTGTGTTTTAAATTAAAAACCAAAGATATTGGAGGCTTTACTTATTTTGGACAAATAGGCGGGAATGTATTTATACGCACTAAAGGTAAGGCCGATGATGATGTGCTGGAAGTAAGTAACGGCACTGGTATTCCGGCTGCTGTCACTATTAAAAATGTAGACATTGCCAAACAGGTTAGCCTCGTGAATTTAGGGGTAAATGTTGGGCTTGGAGCAGAATATAACCTCTCCGGAAGCACTTCTGCCTTTATAAGCCTGCATTACCTCCACGCTATGTTTAACACCACTAAAAGCGAATCGAATTACCTGTTAAAGGCCAGTGCAGATCCCAACCAACCCACACTGGAAAACTTTAACTACTTCCCAAATGTGTTAAAAAACCGTCAGGTGGTATTATCAGTGGGTGTACTTTTTTAATGAGCCAGGGTATGGTATTTCAACAAACAAGGGTGTAACCTTTATTTTTCCATCACATGAAGAAAAAAGAAGTAATTGCCTACATTGTTCAATGGCTTAAAACTTACTCCGAAAAATCGGGTACTGATGGTTTTGTTGTAGGTATTTCGGGAGGCATTGATTCTGCCCTTACTTCCACCCTTTGTGCTATGACTGGTAAAAAAGTTATTTGCCTCAACTTACCCATACGTCAGCATAAAGCCGAGTTCGATCGTGGGGCGGAACATATAGATTGGTTAAAGAAAAAATTTAATCTGGTAGAATCGCACTGTGTAAATCTGACAAATGTTTTTCAAAACCTTGAACAGGATTTACCAACAGACATTCAGGATTTTTTAACCATGGCCAATACGCGGAGCCGCTTAAGGATGCTCACCTTATACGCTTTTGCAGGTCATTACCGGCTGCTGGTTGCCGGAACCGGCAATAAGGTAGAAGATTTTGGCATTGGCTTCTTTACCAAATACGGTGATGGTGGAGTTGATATTAGTCCTATTGCAGACCTCATGAAAAGCGAGGTATATTCTCTGGCAAAAGAGCTGGGTGTGGTTAACTCTATATTAGAAGCCCGCCCTACCGATGGATTATTCGCAGACAACCGAACCGATGAAGATCAAATAGGCGCCAGCTATGATGAATTGGAATGGGTCATGAATTATTTAGCTGTTCCGGGCAGGTATGAACCCCTTTCTGAACGGCAAACGGAAGTATTAAAAATATATCAGCAAAGGCACAAGGCCAATAAACACAAGATGGATGCTATACCGGTGTGTAAAATACCGGAATCTTTGTTGTAAGGTGTGAGCTGTTAAGTGTATAGAAACTTTTGTTGACGCTTACCGGAAATTATTTTCCAATTGAAAATGCCCCCTCAAAAAAATGATTAACCATTAGGTGAATATCCGCTATTATTTAACAGATAAATAAGAGGTGCGATAAGATTACCAAATAAAGCCAGATCAATTAAATTAAATGAACCCGCTTTTAAATGCCTTTCGTCAAATAGCCACCTTATCTCCCAAGGCCGAGAAGGAATTAATGCATATTGCCAAAGTAAAAAAATACCCTAAAGGTGAAATCCTTTTAAATGCAGGAGAAATAAGCAATTATATTTATTTTGTTGAGAAGGGAGTAACAAGGGTTTATTATTTTAGGGATAAGCGGGAAATTACTTATTGGTTGGCAAATGAACATGAATTTGCCGGGTCCTTCTGTAGTTTCTTTTCCAGAACACCCAGCAGTAATTTTATACAAGCCTTAGAAGACTCTACACTATGGGCATTTAATCATGATGAGCTGGAAACTATTTACTCAAAATCAAAAGAAATAGAAGTCTTTGGCAGAAAGCTCTATGCCTATGGTTTAATGATTTTAGAAAAGAAATTTGAAGATTTCCATTCCCTCACAGCCCCTGAAAAATATGAAGTGCTATTAAGGAAACATCCGCATTTATTAAACACTATACCTTTACATATTATTGCTTCCTATATGGGAGTAACCAAAGAAACCCTGAGCAGAATCAGAAGCGGGAATACTTCATTGGAAAAATAACAAGAAGTTATTTAGGTCAAATCTAAAGCGCAAAAAACAGGTAGTTTTTTAGGCTCTTTGCAGCAATTCTATATTCTTCTCAAAATCAGTCTGATAATTTTATTTTGCACGATCACTTTTTATCATTTGTCAATTGCTGTTAGAAAAGTTAAAAGCAATTTTGTGGGGTAAAAGTAAGCGAGTTGTAAATGAAAAATAAAAACATACATATTTTCTATTCCAGTTACTATTAAATTTTAGAAACTGTAAAAACATTATTATGACTTCACCTTTAATTATTATCACTTTAAACCTGACAATGGAAAGTAGGTGATTATTGGGAAAAATAACACAAAGAATTATCTAAATTCAAATGCAACTTACATTCAAATTACGCCAACCTGGAAATTTGGCATAACAAATACAAAATTTATTATTCAGCCTTATTATACAAATGTTTTGATTGCTCAAAAAAAAGAAACCACTGAATTTCCGGATTGCCGGTTTCCGTCTGGAATCAATTTTGGGGTAAATGATTCATTCAATTAAAATTTAAACTATAACAACTATTAAGAATCTTCTTATTGACTAATAAAACGAAACCAAAATGAACATTACTCCATTAAACAAAATTTTAAAACTGATAGTTGTATTTGTTTTATGTTTACAAATGCAATGGGTATTAGCCCAGAGTAACAATAACTATTGGTTTAATGCCGGAACCGGTATCATCTCCATGAATAAATCTCCTTTAAATTTGGGGTTCAAAACCGGATTGAACTTTATTCACAAAAATGTAATTTACTCTGTACAATATGCTCAAATAGAAAGCCTTTTAATTTTTGGAGGAAAACATAATGATGTGCTTGAAAAGAAATATGGTTCGGCCAGTATTGGGCTTTGTGATAACAGAAAATATCAGATTGCATCCGTTGCCGCCGGTATAGCCCTTGGACAAGCTTTACTGCACGGTGATTATGGCACCTGCATAAGTTTTCCCGGATCTCCCTGCAATAGTGGCTTACAGGTAGATAAAAAAGAAACTCAGGTATCCATTCCCTTTAATCTAAATTACATGCTGAAGTATAAAATAATTGGCATAGGCGCTGAGCTTTACTCCAACATCTATGGTAAATCTACCGATTCCGGTCTTTTACTACATTTAACGCTTGGGAAATTGGATTAATCATTTATTACCAAATAACAACAAACCGTAACCACATTCCCTATGCTGTTACGGTTTGTCTGCTTAAAAGTCTGTATGTAGTTTAACTAACAGACTACGCTATGAGATCAGGTGTTGCCTTTCTGTTTTGCACGTGTATTCTTCTCTAAGTGAAGATTTTGATTGCACTTACTGGGTTTCAGGAGAGGTCTTTTTCCGGGCATTAAATATATCATACCCTAATCGAACCCCACAATTTAAACTTAACCTGTACGCATCCATTGGCTGATCCCAAAAATTTAAGAGATAAGCATAATACCCTTTTTCTTCAGACTCATTAGCTATAAAATATTGCCGCTTATGTTTAACTCCAACTAAAGCGTAAACATCAACACTAAACCTCTTTTTCTTTGATTCAATTCCAAAAATAAAATCACTTATTAATAGTTGTTTCTGGATAGCAGTATTTTCTCTTGAAACATTAAAAGTTGTACTGTTGGAACTAGTTGGTATTCTGTATGATATTAAAATATTTCGTCTATCAATTATTCTGTATAAAGCCAGGCCGCAATAAATCCTTTCGGAAAAGTTCTGGTTCTTAGAATAAAAATTAAACGATTTATAATATTTAATCTCAAAATGAATTCGTTCTCCAAAAGAGGGTGAAACAATAGAATCAAAATATTTTTCATTTATTAAATACCAATAAATACCCTTATCTAAATACCTTCTACCGTAGTCAAATTCAACCCCAATTTTCTCTTTGAATATTAGCTCATATCCAAGGGTTAAATGTGGCATATGAGGATTTAAGGCATTAAAAAGTGAAAATTTCAGTTTCTGTTCGAATTTGTTTTGACTTATTAAACTGTGCGCTGCAGTAATGAATATCATTACAAAAACTATAGTTCTTAAACGAAATTTCTCCCTCATATTAGAATGTATTTGATTTTTGAGTAATTATAAATTACCAACATCCGCTTAAGGATTTAGCAACGTTTATAAATTCTTCGGTAATTATTTGTGATGTATCATTATCAATAAAGATATGGGGCTAATTTTTATTGATAAAACTAATTTACTTTTTCTAAGCGAGGTATACAAACAATTGTCATTTATTTTGTAAAAAAAGCTGAGGAATGGCATTTATGGTCGTTTCAAATTTGTTAAAATCGGATACCGGGCTGAGCAAAAACAACGAAAGTGCAGATCCTTGATGTGCCGATCTGTGACCACTTTATTTCTTTTCGGCTGAGCTGCAAAAATTGTATATTTGCAGCTTTAAAAGTGTTTTTGCTATCAGCACTGTACTACTTGTTTATACAATAGGAAATATTGATTGAAGTAATTTTTACTGAAATTATTCCCTGTTTACTATTGCAAGCAGTAACATGGTGTTAATAGTTTTATGCTTAGTTTAACACCATTAATTTTTTTTACAGATGATGAAAATTTTAAATTTCTATATTTTATACCGTTTGCCCATTATTGTGCTACTTATAGTTGGTGGGATTTTACTGCACCTGTACGTTGATTCTGTGTCTGCCTGGATTTGTTATATCCTGGCTTTTATTTCACTGTTTTTGTACTTTTTTGTGGGCACCATGCGCTTAGTTCAGGAAGCCATTACCGACGGAGATATAGACAAAGCCACCCTTTACCTCAACAAAATAAAGTTTCCGCGCCTCCTGTTTAAACCTTTCAGGGCTACCTATTATATGGTACAAAGCAATATGGCACTCGTTTCTAACAATTTAGATACGGCCGAAGCCAATATCCGCAAGAGCCTCAACACCAAATCTTCCCTGCTTGGCGAAACCAAGGGCAATAGCCTGCTGCAACTTGCCTTTATTCAATTAAAAAAAGGAGAAACTAAAGAGGCCCGTAAAAACCTGCTGGAGGCCGTAAAATCAGGCATTAGTGACAAGGAAAGCCTTGCTGCTGCCTATTTACAGCTTTGCAGTTTAGAAATTCACCGCAACCAAAACCGTATTGCTAAAGAATATTTTAAAAAGGCCAAAGAACAAAAGCCTAAAAACGAAGAATTACTCGGTCAGATTAAAAATATGGAAAAACAATTAGCCCGGCTTCCGGGCTAATTGAAGGGTTTGTTTGTGTATTTGTGTTGTACAGAATCCCGCTGTTACAGGATATAATCGGTAGACAGAAAATTGGATTTTCTTTCCTCTAAAATTTGTGTAAGTATTTTATTGTTGAGTTCCATGTCTTTTCCGGCTACCATGGTGCGTATGGAAAAAACCCTCAGGGCATCAAACACACTCAGCGTTCCTTCAGCCGAATCTTTTCTTCCATTAAACGGATAGGCATCAGGGCTACGCTGACACTGGCTGTTAATGTTTACCCGGCAAACCTGATTTACTAATGGGTCTATAAGATCTGCCAACTGATCGGCATCGGTACCAAAGATGCTTACCTGCTGCCCGAAATTAGAATCTACCATGTATTGAATGGGTTCTTCCATTTCCTTAAAGGAAAGTATGGGAACTACCGGACCAAACTGCTCTTCGTGGTATACCCGCATGTTTGCATTAACCGGATACAAAACCGCCGGATACATAAAGGTATGATCAATTTGTCCTCCGTTTTTATTAATGACCTCAGCCCCTTTGTCTACAGCATCCTGTATGAGTTCCTGGAGGTATTGTGGTTTCTCTGATTCAGGAAGTGGAGTTATCATTACTCCATCTACCCAGGGCATACCCATTTTTAGTTGCTCCAGCTTCTGTACATAAAGTCTGTTGAAGTCTTTTACAATTTGTTCATGTACAAAAATTATTTTTAAGGCGGTGCAGCGCTGCCCGTTAAACGATAGGCTACCCAATATGCATTCGTTTACAGCCAGCTCCAGATCGGCATTGGGCAACACAATTGCGGGGTTTTTAGCTTCTAAACCAAGTACCGAACGCAGGCGGTTGGGTTTTGGATGCGCCTTTTTTAGCACATTGGCAATTTTACTGGAACCAATAAATGAAAACACATCTACTTTTCCGGTTTCCATTAGTTTGGCAACGGTGTCTTTACCATGGCCATAAATAACATTTATTACTCCTGGAGGAAAACAATCCTTAAAGGCATTCAGCAGGGGATGTATGAGTAAAACACCGTGCTTGGCTGGTTTAAAAATTACCACATTCCCCATAATCAGTGCCGGAATTAGCAGGGCAAATGTTTCGTTGAGCGGGTAATTGTAGGGGCCCATACACACTGTTATGCCTAAGGGGCCACGGCGTATCTGTGCATAAATGTCATTTTTCTTTTGTATTCTTGAACTGTCCCGGTCTAAGTTTTTAAGGGCATCAATGGTATCGTAAATATATTCTACGGTGCGGTCAAATTCCTTTTCCGAATCTTTCAGGGGTTTCCCTATCTCCCACATCAGTAGTTTTACCACTTCATTCCGCTGCTCTTTCATTTGTTTGGTGAAACGCAGCATGTGTTCAATTCTGGTCTTAACCGACATAGTTGGCCACACTCCCCTACCCAGGTTATAGGCCTTTTGTGCGGCTGCCAGGGCATCGAACGACTCCTTTTCTCCCAGCACGGGAAAGGAACCCAATCTATTTCTTTTATATTCGCCACCCTCCTTAATACAAACCGGCGAAAATACTTCCTGTACCAAACCATTCCAGACTTTTAATTCCCCGTTCACTAAATACTCTCTTTGTTCAATGGCTTTTGCAATAATCATTTTCTCCGGTATCTGATCTCCAGCAGGGAAAATCCCTAAATCTTTTTGTTCCCAAATAGCCATAGGCAATTAAATTAGTAGGATTTGTATTATTTTATTATGTACTGTACACTGCTCTAACAACCTCTTTCTTACAGAAAGTTACACAATTTGTTTGGGTTTAGCCAGTACTGCTCTTCTTTTCTGGCCACAAAGCTATAGAATAGCTCATAAATGACACTTACAAAAAATAATTAAAAATTCCACCTTCCTTGAGGAAGTAATTTTTGTTGTGTGGCCGAATACTGATCTAACAAGGGTGTGTCAGATTACTTCATGGACATGGAATTACCTGTCTCCAACCAGTCTTCTGCTGATTGTTTTATATATTTATTTTCTGACGTTTTTTTCGAAAAATCCTTTAATACCTGCGTGAATGAATTTTATGCCCGATAAAATTATATGCTCAGGTATGCCCCTTGTTGTGAACATAAAAAACACTCCTGGTTTACCGAAGATGTAACAGTTAGAATTCACAGAACCGGGGCGAGGCAAACATACAGAGCATGTTCTAAGGTTACAGCCCGGGATTATTGTGGAGCTATACCTGGCCCATTATTATTTTGTTTCTTTGCAGAAACTTGTACAAAATTGTCAATATCCTTTCATAAAACATAAGCCCTTCATTTCTTGCGAGATGAAGGGCTTATTTCAGTTTTTTTCGGGTGCATTGCTTTGCCTGATAACAGAAATTACGCCGATTATGAGGTGTATATCCTCTTAGCTATGGGTACACGAATACTGTTTCTGCTGTCTCTGAGCTCTCAATTCATTCATGAATCACAGCTTAACATTTCGATGTTATTATGCTGTTATAGTGCTATGCATTAAAATTTAAAAATCAATCCCATCTGCGCCAAAGTAGTTGCTTTTCCTATTTCAATAAAAATGCCGGTGCTTTCCTTAATCATAAAACGCATGCCCAGGGTTAACTGGTAATCAAATTCTAAATCAGTGCTTTTTCTGATATCATCCACTTTTGTTTTTTCATCGGTAACCACTCTGTTATCTATCAGGTAAAAATACCCCAGGCCTGCCCCCCCATAAAAATCAAATTTTTCATCCAGAGGCAAGTGGGCATTCATTCTTAAATATGCCGCTAATAAATTGCTCTTAATCACTGCTGAATACAATAATGTAGATGAGCTGGGGCCGTCGTATGACTTGTAGGTTAAGCTACTTCCCGAGTATTCGGTATGGATTCCTACTCCAAAGTTTTTATGCAAGCCATGTTCATATTTCAACACTACAGTACCATAGTTACGGATGTGTTTTTCTTCATATACTTTATATTTATCGTAATGATCTAATATTCTTTTGGTGGGGGGCAGTCCAAATCCAATAAAAACAAGGTTCGTTCCATCATCAAAAGATTGTGAACACAGGGGGTTCAGGCTGAGTACAAAAACTACTACTGCTAAGCTTAATCTGGTGGCTGTGATTTTTTTTATCATATTCTTTTTTTTTGGTTGAGTTACATTTTTCAAATTTTTAACCTTGTTCTCCTCTGTTTCAATCCGAGAAAATACAACAATTTCTGGCTCCGCCTATACGGAACAAAAATTACGGAATAGTTAGATTGGGTGTGTATTGTTTAAAATTCTTTACCCTTGAAGTGTATCTGTCTTGCTGGGCAAATTTAACACTTTCTCTGACATATTTTTGTATGTCAGCTGATTTTTATTTAGCGAAGTAGCTCCGATGGCCGCTCATCTCTTGAAAACACAGAGATTGGATGAATTTATGCTTGTTTTTAAACAAAAATCATTTCGGTTGATTATCCCTCTGAATGAGCCTGCTCCGCAGGTTTGTTCTGGATTTGATCAGGGTTTTGGGGAAGTTCTCTGGGGAAAAATTTCTTTTGAAAAAGCAGAATCAGCATGACCCCAATGGAAATGGAAGCATCGGCAAAATTAAAAACCGGTCTGAAAAATTGAAAAGGTTCCCCACCCCAAATCGGAAACCAGGAAGGAAAGGTTCCTTCCAAGAGCGGAAAATACAGCATATCCACCACATGCCCATGAAGAAAATCAGCATAACCCCCATCTGCCGGCATAAACTGAGCCACCTGAAATTCGCTGCTGTTAAAAATTATTCCGTAAAACAAGCTATCAATAATATTCCCCACAGCTCCGGCAAAAATGAGGGAAACACTCATAATGTATCCGAGGTGTTGTCTGGATTTAATGATTTGTGCAATATAGTATATCCCAAACAAGGCAGCCAGTATCCTGAATACACTCAGTATTATTTTTCCATAATTGCCTCCAAACTCCATCCCGAAAGCCATCCCGGCATTTTCTGTAAAATGAATAATAAACCAGTTACCCGCTATATGGTATTCTTCACCCAGGATAAAATGTGTTTTTACATAGATTTTGATTAACTGATCTATCAGAAGAACCAACAATATGGTAAGTACTACAATTAGGGTATGCTTTTTATAATCTTTCATTTACATTTCTGTCTTTATTCCCGCTTTTCTATCACGTTTTTTACAGGATGCTTTGGGTATTTTGTTCAGGATTTTGTACGCTTGTTTCAGCACATACTTATAAAAACAAAGGTTATCCCGGCAGATGCAAAGATAACCTTTTTAAATATTGTATACTGCGTATTTAAGAGCTTTGATTTAATTTCGCATCAATGCTCAGTGTAGCGTGGGGCACACTGCGCAGGCGTTCTTTAGGTATTAGTTTACCGGTTACCCTGCAAACTCCGTAGGTTTTGTTTTCGATACGGATTAGTGCATTTTGCAGGTTAATAATGTACTTTTCCTGCCTGGCTGCCAACTGAGCCGTTTCTTCTTTAGATAACACATCACTTCCATCTTCTAACAGTTTAAAAGTAGGCGATGTATCATCAGTACCATGATCATCGGCATGGGACAGTGTTTGCTTCAATAATTCGTAATCTGCTTTTGCTTCGGCCAGTTTTTGCAGAATCAATTCCTTAAATTCTGTCAGTTCTGCGTCCGAATAACGAGTACGGTTATCAGAGGTATTTACAAAGGGTTTAGGCTGCTCTTGCTGTGCTTTTTTAACCATGGTGCGTGAAAGATCAATTTTCACCACCTGTTTCCTCACAAAGCTTTCAGAATCATAGTGTTTCTTTTCTTCTGATTTATCCTTTTTCTTTTTTCCTTTAGCTTTCTTAGGCTCGTCTTCCTCTATAATTTCATCATCGTCTTCTATCTCTGCATCTACTTCAATATCTGCTTCCAATAAGCCTTCATCCATATCTAAGTCTTCTCCTCCCAACTCTTCATCAACGGGCATTTTAGGTTTTTTCTCGTCTTTGGAAGGTTTTGCTGATTTTTCTTCTTTCTTTTTATTAACTGCCACTTTTTTAGTTTTTTTATCGAGTTCTACTTCTTTTTCTTTAGTTTTTACAGGCTGCACCGCAGCAATTTTTTTATTTTCAACTTTTGCCGTTTTCTTAACTTGAACTTTTTCTGCTTTAGCCTGGTTTTTCTTTGGTGTAACAGTAGGCTTAACAGCTTTTTTAGCAACTGGCTTTGACTGAACCGCTTTTTTAACCGGCTTGGAGCCGGAGGCAACTTTAGCACTTTTCTTAACTGGCTTTACTGCCGCCTTTACCGGCTTTGCAGTCTTTTTAGGTGCTACCGCTTTGCTCTTCTTAGCAACAGGTTTAGCAGGCTTCTTAGAAGCTGCTTTCTTTGCTACCGGTTTAGCGACTTTTTTAGCTGGTTTTGCTGTTTTTTTACTGTTTTTAGCCATGTGAATTAAATCTTTAATATCAATTTAACTTTTCAATGGAAATATACGTGCTTAATCTTTCATCCACTTCTACCAAGATACCAGATTTTTTTTCAATTAATGAAACAAATTCTATATCATTTGTCAGAGTTTCCGAACAAATATAATTTAAATTATTTCTTACTGCATTATCAATCAAATTATTTTGTTGGATTTTAATGTGAATTTTATCCGTAACTTCCAATCCCTTGTCTTTACGTATGTTCTGGATGCGGTTCACCAATTCCCTGGCAATCCCCTCTTCTATTAAATTTTCATTGAGACTGATATCGAGCGCAACGGTAAGCTGGCCGCTATTGGCTACTTTCCAGCCCGGGATGTCTACCGGTATAATTTCCAGGTCTTCGGGGTCCAGCAGGATTTTATCCCCTTCTATATTTATTTCGTAGGCCTGATTTTGCTCTGCTTTAGCAATAATTGCTGCCGCATGGGTTTGTGCATGGGCCTGAACCGCCTTCATGTGCCTGCCACACTTTTTACCAAGGGTTTTAAAGTTCAGTTTCAGGTTTTTTACAATGGATGTCTGCGACTCATCCACAAATTCAATATGTTTGATGTTTACCTCCGAAAGGATGAGGTCTTTTACTGCTTCGATTTTTTCCCTGATGGTGGTGTCTAAAACAGGTATTTGTATACGCTGCAGGGGCTGACGTACCTTCAGGTTTTCCTTTTTACGGATGGATAAAATCATGGAGCTGATCTTTTGCGCCAATTCCATTTTTTCTTCCAATGGTTTATCCTGATGCCGCTTTTCTACCTTTGTCAGCTGTGTTAAATGTACCGATTCATATTGAAGCGGGGTTTTATGCTGTATGGCCTTTTCCCTGATGGGCTGGGTGAGATTGGCATAAAGCCAGTCGGCAAAAAACGGGGCTACCGGACTCATGAGTTGAGCCACTACCAGCAGGCATTCGTGCAGGGTTTCATAGGCCGCTTTTTTGTCTGCACTCATTTCTCCCTTCCAGAAACGGCGCCGGGACAGGCGTACATACCAGTTACTCAGGTGCTCGTCTACAAAATCTTCAATGGCTCTGGCTGCCCTGTGCGGTTCATAGTTTTCGTAAGCCTGGCTTACTTCCTCTATTAAACTTTGTAATTTAGATATGATCCACCTGTCTAATTCTATTCTGTCTTTTACCGGAACTATATCCATTTCGTTCACCACAAAATTGTCTACATTGGCGTAAAGGGCATAGAATGAGTAGGTGTTGTATAATGTTCCGAAGAGTTTACGCTGTACCTCCGCAACGCCTTCCAGATCAAACTTCAGGTTATCCCAGGGAGCGGCATTGGCAATCATGTACCAGCGGGTAGCATCTGGCCCGTATTTTTCAATAGTTTTGAAAGGGTCAATGGCATTGCCGAGGCGTTTGCTCATTTTATTCCCGTTTTTATCTAGTACCAGTCCATTACTCACCACATTTTTGTAGGCCACCGAGTTAAAACACATTACTGCAATGGCATGCAGGGTATAAAACCAGCCCCGGGTTTGGTCTACCCCTTCGGCGATAAAGTCTGCCGGATAATATTTTTTGTTATCAATGAGTTCTTTGTTCTCGAAGGGGTAATGCAGTTGGGCATAAGGCATGGCTCCACTATCAAACCACACATCTATCAGGTCTGCCTCACGGAAAAGTTTTTTGCCATTTTTTTCAAGCACAATGGTATCGGCATAAGGCTTATGCAAATCAAAGGTGCGGTAATTCTCCTCACTGTTATCCCCGACCCTGAAGGCTTTTAACGGGTTTTCCTTCATGAAGCCTTTGGTTAGGCTGTTTTCAATTTCTTTTTGTAATTGCTCTACCGACTCAATTACCACTTGCTCGGATTTATCTTCGCTGGTCCAGATGGGTAATGGAATGCCCCAGAACCGGGAACGGGATAGGTTCCAGTCGTTGGCATTTTCCAGCCAGTTGCCAAAACGGCCTGTACCGGTAGCTTCAGGTTTCCAGTTGATGGTTTTGTTCAGCTCCACCATTTGAGATTTCATGGCTGTTACTTTCACAAACCAGCTATCGAGCGGGTAATACAGCACCGGCTTATCAGTACGCCAGCAATGCGGATAGCTGTGTTCGTAGGTCTCTTTTTTAAAGAGCTTTCCTTCTTCCTGCAGCTTCAGCACTATTCTTTCATCCACACTTAAATACTCTTTCAGTTCTTTTATTTTTCCCTGCGCTTCCAGTATTTGTTTCTGCTTTTCAAATTCGGCTTTCTTCTCGGCATCGGTATGATAGGCTTCTTTCACGTATTCCTCCCCATACAGAAAAATTCCATCCTTCACTTCTGTTCTGAAACGGCCTTTTAAATTTACCAGGGGAACCAATTGACCGGCTTCATCTTTCACCAGCATGGGCGGAACTCCTGCTGCTTTGGCGGCCTTCATGTCATCGGCGCCAAAGGTTGGGGCAATGTGTACAATTCCGGTACCATCGGTAGTGGTTACAAAATCTCCAATAATTACCTGAAATGCGTTTTCTGGATTTTCTGCAGGTAAGGCAAAAGGCAACAACTGTTCGTACCTGATACCCGCCAATTCGCTTCCCTTTAAGGGGTTTGAAGTAAGTTGATAAGGAATGTTTTTATCTCCAGGTTTATATTCTTCCAGTTTAAGTTCTTTGTTTTTTTCTGAAAAATATTTCCCCACTAAATCTTTTGCCAGAATTACACAGACTTTTTTTCCAGGCTGGAAAGGACTAAAGGTGATGATTGCTTCGTATTGAATATCTGCTCCTACTGCCAGTGCTGTGTTTGAGGGAAGTGTCCAGGGAGTAGTGGTCCAGGCTAAAATATAGGTGCTATCCTGCACATCTGCAGGTAGTTTTTTTAGTGCATCATAATTGCCCTTCACTTTAAACATTACGGTAGCCGTTCTGTCTTTTACATCTCTGTAGCAGCCGGGCTGATTCAGTTCATGGGAGGAGAGTCCAGTACCGGCTGCCGGTGAATAGGGCTGAATGGTGTAGCCCTTGTACAGCAGGTTTTTCTTATAGAGTTGTCCCAGCAACCACCAAACGCTCTCTATGTATTTGTTATCGTAAGTAATATAAGGATGCTGCATATCCACCCAATAGCCCATCACACGGGTGAGTTCTTCCCAGCGGTCGGTGTATTTCATTACATCCTTGCGGCATTCCTGGTTATATTGCTCTACCGTAATTTTTTTGCCAATGTCTTCTTTGGTTATGCCCAGTGTTTTTTCCACACTAAGTTCAATGGGCAATCCGTGAGTGTCCCATCCTGCCTTACGTTTAACCTGGTATCCTTGTAAGGTTTTAAAACGGCAAAAAATATCTTTAATGCTCCTGGCCATTACGTGGTGTATGCCCGGAAGTCCGTTTGCACTGGGAGGGCCCTCATAAAAAACGTATGGCTCAGCGCCTTCACGGGTGCTGATGGATTTTTGAAAGGTATGGTGCTCATCCCAGAATTTCAATATATCTTTTCCGATCTGAGACAGGTTTAATCCTTTGTATTCGGGGTATTTATTCATTCTTCTTACTAAAAAAACCTAATTTCTAATTTTGGTGTTCTGCTACTATTAGTCAATGGTGGCAATTACTTTTAGCTCAATAGCTATGGGTGTAGGCAGGCAGTTGATTTCAACGGTAGTTCTGCAGGGCGGATTTTCTTTGAAATACTCAGCCCATATTTTGTTATAAATGGGGAAATCCTTTTTCATGTTGGTAAGAAAAACAGTTACGTCCACCATGTTGTTCCAACTGCTACCGGCATCTTCTAAAATGTAGCGAATGTTCCTGAAAACGCTGTGGCACTGGGCTTCTATATCATAAGCAATAATATTCCCCTGCTCATCGAGTTCTACTCCCGGAATTTTTTTAGTTCCTCTTTCGCGCGGGCCTACTCCCGATAAAAACAGCAGGTTCCCCACCCGGCGGGCGTGAGGATAAAGACCTACCGGCTCAGGAGCCTTCTGTGAATCTATTTTGGTATTGTCCGTATTCATTTTACAGTATAAGAATCGGTAAAATTATAATATTCCCAGCAATATCCAATTGTTTAATTTTGCCAAAAAATCCTTTAGGTGCTTATTTCCCGAATTTGCTCTTGAGGGCTGCCAATGCCGATTTCATATCATTGGGATCATATTCAGGCTCTTTGGGTTTATGGCTTTTTTGACCTTTGGACGACTGCACCGGCACAGCCTCATCCTTCATGCTCAGTGCAATACGTTTGCGTTTTACATCTACTTCAGTAACCGTTACCATTACCTGCTGCTGTACTTTTACTATTTTGTTGGGGTCATCGATGTAAGTATTGGAAAGCTGACTTATATGTATTAATCCATCCTGATGCACGCCAATATCTACAAAAGCTCCGAAATTGGTAACATTGGTAACTATACCCGGTAAACGCATCCCTTCCCGCAGGTCTTCTATTTTTTCTACTCCTTCAGCAAACTGAAAGGCTTCAAAACTTTTCCGCGGGTCCCTGCCTGGCTTGTCGAGCTCACTCATGATGTCCTGAAGGGTAGGTAAGCCCACTGTTTCAGTTACATATTGGTTTAGTTTTATTTGCCGGCGCAGCTCTTTGTTTTTAATGAGTTCATCAATGGAAGAACCCAGGTCACCTGCCATTTTTTCAACAATATGGTAGGATTCCGGATGAACTGCACTCGCATCCAACACCTGTTTTCCGTTTCTTATTCTTAGAAAGCCAGCCGACTGTTCAAATATTTTTTCTCCCATGCGGGGCACTTTCAGTAGTTCACGCCTGTTGCTAAAGGGGCCATTTTCATTTCTGTAACTTACAATGTTCTGTGCCAGCTGAGGGCCGAGTCCGGACACGTAGGTAAGTAATTGTTTGCTGGCTGTATTTACCTCTACTCCTACTGCATTCACACAACTGCTCACTACCTCATCCAGCTTGTCTTTCAGGGCGGTTTGATCCACATCATGCTGGTATTGACCAACACCAATAGACTTGGGGTCTATCTTTACCAGTTCTGCCAGGGGGTCGGCCAGCCTGCGGCCAATAGACACAGCACCCCTTACGGTTACATCATAATCCGGAAACTCCTCACGGGCTGCTTCTGATGCCGAATACACAGAGGCACCGCTTTCATTCACCATAATAATGTGTATGCTCTTGGGCAATACATCTATCTTCCGCACGAAGGTTTCGGTTTCCCTGCCTGCGGTTCCGTTGCCAATGGCAATAGCTTCAATTTCATGTCTGGCACAAAAGGCCAGTATAATATTTTCTGCTTCCGTAACTTTGCGCTGTGGCTCGTGCGGATAAATAACAGTTTCTTCCAGCAACTTACCCTGTTTGTTTAAGGCCACTACTTTACAGCCCGTTCTAAATCCGGGATCTATGGCCAGTATGGCTTTTTGCCCCAGCGGAGAAGCGAGCAGCAATTCCCGTATATTGTCGGCAAATACCTGTATGGCTTTTATTTCTGCCTGCTCCTTCGTGAGCAATCGCATTTCTGCTTCAATAGAGGGCTGCAAGAGCCTGAAATAACCGTCTTCCACAGCTTCCTTCACCTGGGCGCTTGCTTCATTATTTGACAGCACAAAATGTTTATTCAAAATATCCAGCGCATCCTCATCCTGTGGTTTTATGTCAATAAATAAAAAGTCTTCTTTTTCTCCTCTTCTCATGGCGAGCATCCGGTGAGATGGACAGTTCTTTAAGGGTTCTTCCCATTCAAAATAATCTTTATATTTTTCTCCTTCCTCTTCTTTGCCTTTTACTACCCTGCTTTTAATGGTGGCACTGTTTTTATAAAGGTTTCTCATTTTTTCACGGGCTTCGGCATTTTCACTTACCCATTCAGCAACAATGTCTCTGGCTCCCTGCAAGGCTTCCAGCGGACTCTTCACTTCTTTTTCCGGGTCAACATACTGTTGTGCCAGTTCAAAAACATTGCCGGCCTTTTGTTCCATAATAAGGCTTGCCAAAGGCTCCAGTCCTTTTTCACGGGCAATGGTAGCTTTGGTTCTTCGTTTGGGTTTGTAGGGTAAATACAAATCTTCGAGGCTGCTCAGTGTTTCTGCCTCCAGAATTTTTTCCTTTAAGTCTTCTGTAAGTTTTCCCTGGCTTTCTATCGATTTCAGTATGCTTTCGCGGCGGCTTTCCAGTTGCCTCAAGCGTTCTATTTCATCCCGAATCTGCGCAATCTGCACTTCATCCAAACTTCCGGTTAATTCTTTCCGGTACCTGGAAATGAATGGAATGGTAGCTCCTTCATCCAGCAATTTTACTGTTGCATTTACCTGTTTACTGTCTACCTTTAACTGATCTGCAATTTTAAAATAAAATTTTACTTCACTCATAGTTTATTTTTTTCCGCTGGCACAAAGATAAAAGAAGCGGTATTGTTTAACTGATGAAGTTTTCAACAGAGATTACCTGGGGTTTTGGAGTGTAAGCTTTTGTTCCGCACCTTCTCTTGTATATTTGGAATCATCAATATCTTTATACCCCAAATAATGGTATTCTATAAAATCTATTAAAACCTATATTTCTTCCTCTTTGATGGGCTTTGTTTTTGAAGTTTCTTGAATTGGTATATAATCCAACACCGCTAAACCCAGCCATACAGGGCTTAGTGGATGTTTACCTGGCAATATTTCCATGCAGAAAATTATATTCTTACATCTATATTGCGCATACTGTATATTTGAAAGCTAAGCAATATCATAAATATATGTAATATGCATTACGTATTATGTGTATTATCATTTGACTTGTTTTGATTATCACAATGTTGTGTTTATCTTTAATATTGGAAAGGTTTTTATAATATTACGTATAATATGGAGTTATAAGCAAGCCTAAAGACGACACGGACGACAAACGGACGACTAAAAATTAAACAGACACAAGGACAAACCATTTTGACAAGCGACAAGCGGACAGACCGAATTACAAATTGACAACAAGAAAGCCAACACTCAAAACCGACCCTTCTGTATTTTTTATTTTCCCCACCGCACATTTTTTTAATTCAATTTTAGCCAGCCCGCTTTTGGCACATTTGCTTTTGCCCCAACACACAAAACCAACCCTTCGGCAAAAGCAAAAGAGCCAAATCCCCCACCCGCAAAATGACATTACTTTTGATTCCGTTTCCGTGTTGGATATACAAAGTGTTTTTCCTTGAATTCAGAAATTTCATCTTTTAGTTTTTTATTAGCGTTATGTAGCAACTCATTCTGAACCTTCATAATACTCAGCAGATCATGCATGGCATTCAGGTTTTCTAATTGACAGGAAACGAGTTCTTCCAAATCGGCTTTTGTATAGTTTCTCATCTGCAATAATTTTGTTCAAAAGTATTCATTTTATGCTTTACAAGCAAATTAAAGTTATAAATAAGCATAATATTTAGCTTTATACGCTGCAAATGAGCAAAATAGAGTTTTGAGATTATGCTTATTTTGCAGAATAATCAATGTTAAACGCATTTTATTATGCCGAAGAAAAAGAAAGCAAGTAACCGAATTAAAGCTGTTTTGGCTGAACAAGGTAAGACCAACAACTGGCTTGCGGAAGAACTAAACAAAAACAGGACTACTGTCTCTAAGTGGTGCACGAATCAAATGCAGCCTACAATGGAGACGCTTTTTGAAATAGCAGAAGTTCTGGATGTTGATGTAAGGGAATTGTTGGTTTCGACAAAATAAGCTAATAGTAAATCATCTTAATATAAAATTTCTATGAATAATGCTACAAAATAACGCAAAACTAAAATCGCTCATAGTCAGCCTTTGGGATACTCTTTGGAGTTCCGGTATTGCTAATCCCCTAACTGCGATCGAACAGATCTCCTATTTGCTATTTTTAAAAAGGTTAGATGAAAATGAGAAAATCGCAGAAAAGGGAAACAAAAATCGAACAAAGGCAGACTATGTCTTTAAGTTCAAAGGAAAAAAATATACCCCTTATGTTGATGTTGAGAAATTAGAAAAACAGTACAAAAAGTCAAAGGACAAGACCAAAAGCTTTGAGAAAATACTGGCAGATTCGAGGAAACCAAGGAGTGCAGAAGAATTAAGATGGAGTTATTTTCAAAAAATGCCAGCAGATGATATGCTTGAACACGTTCGTCATAATGTATTTGAATTTATAAAAAATTTAAATGGTAATACCAGCTTTTTCACCAAGCACATGAAGAATGCGACCTTCGAGTTAAGAAAGTCCTCTCTTCTAGTTGAAGCTATTAAAAAGATTGATGATATATATGTAGAAATTGAAAAGGATGCGGAAGATGGCAAACAGACCTTTCAAGATATTCAAGGTGATGTATATGAAATGCTATTAAGTGAAATTGCACAAGCTGGAAAGATGGGCCAATTTCGAACTCCAAGACATTTGATTAAACTCATGGCAGAGTTCGTTAAACCCAAACTCGGGGATCGCATTGCGGATCCAGCATGTGGAACCGGTGGCTTTTTACTGGGGGCTTATCAATATATCTTAACTGATTTTGTCCGCAAAAATGAACCTAATAAACTGATGATTGACGATGATGGATTTGAAAGCGGTGCTACCTCTTCAATACTAAATAAAAAGAACAAAAAGATATTGGAGGATGGGTTAATAGGATTCGACATTGATGTAACTATGGTTCGTTTGGGCCTAATGAATCTGATGATGCATGGAATTGATAACCCTCATGTGGATTATAAGGATACATTGAGTAAAGCATACAATGAAAAGGGTGTTTATGATATTGTAATGGCAAATCCACCCTTTACAGGTAAATTAGATAAGGATGACATTAACCCAGATTTAAAAATTGATACTGGCTCTACAGAATTATTATTTCTGTCTCGTATTTCGAAAATGCTTCGCGTTGATGGTAAAGCGGCAGTAATTATTCCTGAAGGTGTTTTGTTTGGCAGCTCAAGCGCTCAAAAAGCTACTAGAGAGATATTGTTAAAAGACAATCAACTGGAGGCGGTTGTTTCTTTACCGCAAGGTGCATTTAAACCTTATACAGGTGTAAAAACTGCAATTCTTGTTTTTACAAAAAAACGCGATAATAGTAAAGTTTGGCACACAGAAAAGGTGTGGTTTTATTCTATAAATAATGATGGCTATTCTTTAGACGATAATCGAAGAAAGCTAAAAGAAAATCCACTACCAGAAGTAAAAATTGCCTTTGATGCGAGAATAAAAACTAAATACGAAAATCGAAAGAATCACTTTTTTGTTAATTTAATAGAGATTCAAGAAAAAGACTTGGATTTGAGTTACAACCGCTACAAGGAATATGAATATGTAGAACAAAAATACGAACCGCCAAAGGAAATATTAGCTAAGCTTATCAAACTAGAAAAGGAAATACTTGAATCCATGAACGAATTAAATGGCTTAGTAAAATGATTTATAAACTCAGCCAAATATGCAATATGCAAAGTGGCGGAACTCCGAGAAGAGGTTCTTCGGAATACTATGGAGGTGACATTCCATGGATCAAAATTAGTGATTTTAAGGATGGTTTAGGCGGAATTGTTACAAAGACAGAAGAAACAATCACTCGAGAGGGATTGAAGTCGATAAACAATAGGTTATTTGAAAAAGGAACTTTACTTCTTGCCATGTATGGGTCTGTTGGAAAAACAGCTTTTACGGGAATACAAGCCTCGTGTAATCAAGCAATTTTAGGGATAACAGCTAAAGATGAAAACCAACTCAATTTAAAGTATTTGAAGTATTGGTTTGATTTGAATCAAGGAAATCTTGTGAATCAGGGACGAGGTGTTACTCTTAATAATATTTCTTTGGATATTGTTAAAAAACAGGAAATTGATCTTCCTGATCTTGAAAGACAAAATAAAATAGTCGCAATATTAGACAAAGCTAGTGCTTTGGTGCAAAAACGTCAAACAACGATTGAATTGTTGGATCTGTTACTGAAGTCTCAGTTTCTGGAGATGTTTGGAGATCCTGGTTTCAACCCTAAAAAGTGGGATATTAAATCCTTCGAGGACCATATAGAATACATTGGAGACATTGGTTCAAACGGAAGTAATGCAATTGTTGCTAAGAATCTAAAAATGAGTGACGAAGAAGATTATGCCTTAATGGTCAGAACAACCAATTTGAAGGCCAATGATTTTTCCAATAACACTAAATATGTTAGTAGGAAAACTTATGATTTTTTTTCTAAGTCGAAAGTTTTTGGTGGGGAAATAATAATGAACAAGATTGGAAGTGCTGGTGAATTCTGGATTATGCCGAACTTAGATCGACCAGTTTCATTGGGCTTAAATCAGTTGATTATTAGAACAAAGAACATTAATAGAATATTTGTGTTTTATTATTACTCGACCGACTATGGGAAAGGACTAATTAATTCAAAAGTTCAAGGTGCAGTTACCAAATCTATAACTAAAACAGCAGTTAAATCACTTCCGTTATTTGTCCCTCCTGAGAAACTTCAAGATGAATTTGCCTTGATAGTTAATAAGATTGAAAGGTTAAAAGAAAAACTAAATTCAGATTTGTTAGATTTAAATAACTTGTTAGGTGCTCTTAGTCAGAAGGCGTTTAATGGTAGTCTAACCTTAGATGTGACTTTAGAGCTTAACGCCTTACTTGAAGAAATTGATTTTCGAAAACCCGAAAATGACTTATTTAGCATTATTACCAACGAAGAATATTTATTGAGTTTGGTGTATCGGCTAAACAACCAGGAATTTGAAACTCAAGATTTATACGATAAAGCCAAGCATGCCACGTTTCAGTTGCTCAAGACAGAGGAAATACTGACACAAGAGTATGATGAAACTACTAAATCTTTAAGACTTAAAGTAAAATGAAGTTGTTGAGTTTAGAAATAGGCGAACAATACAGAAGCTTACATTCAGGCTTTAAAATAGACTTTCATCAACTCACAGACAAGGGCGTACAGTCTATGTTAGAGTTTCAACCTTTTTGTTTTGCAGGTTTAAACGGCAGCGGCAAATCCAACGTTTTAGAAGCACTTGCTTCTATCTTTTACCATTTGGAAATGTGTGTGGCTAAGTACCGTCCTGAAAGTTTTGAAAAACATTTTAATAGGAAAAAATGTACTCCCGATGCTTTTACTTTAAAATATCTGACATGTAGTAGTAACAAGAAAGATTACGTTTTATTCCTTGCTGATGTTGTAACAATTACCAAAGTAAAAGGCAAGGAACCTATTATGAAGGTTGAACCGAATCCTTTTAGCAAGGATAAAGGTGCCGAGCCAAGAGAGATTTCCTTAAAGCCATCTGACAGGTCACAAGAACGAGCGGCCGGAAAGGAGTACTTACCCGATTTGGTTGTTGGTTATTCATCAGGAGAAAATGAAATATTGAGTTTACCCTTTATCAAAAACAGGCTTATCCATTTTGATGAATACAAAGAAGCCGTAAAAAAAAGGTTACCATTTGACGAACCTGAAACAAGTCTAATTTACATTGATGAAGAAATGAGTCAAGCTGTATTGTTGGCTTGCATGCTTTATGAAGACCCTGAAACAACCTTGAAACCACTTCGAGATGAATTAGGCATTGTAGGCATCCGCAGTTTTAGGATGAATCTGAATATGCAAGGTCTTGCTTTAGATGAAGAACGGACGACATATGTACCAATTCTGCAACACATAAATCCAATTATTGAGTCGCTAAAGAAATGCGCAACGAGCTGGTACGAAAGTAAACCCATAAGAAAGGGGATAAATGATAATTTGTTTTCAATATTAACACTAGATTTTTTTGTAGACGATAAAACGAAACAAGTTTTTAAGGATCATTTTAAAACATCATTTGAGTTGTTTCGTTTTTTTCAATTACTCTACGAATTAAACTCCAACATAATAAACACTGCAACCAAAGAGGAAGTTTATAAATCAAGAGGATTTTATACTGATGGGAAGCTACCAGAGGCAGGGCCCGAAGACCGTGTATTCTACTTTTTAGACTATATGATATTGAAAGACGAGGGTGGAGAAAAGTCCAACGAGAGGCTGCTTCGTGAATTCTCAGATGGTGAACATCAATTCTTACATACTATGGGAATTTGCTTGATGCTAAAAGACAGGCGTACACTCCTTTTACTGGATGAACCCGAGACTCATTTTAATCCAAAATGGCGTGCTGAATTTATTAAAGTATTAAACAATAGTATCAAGGCTGGTGGGACAAATAACTTTCTGAAAGATGTAGTTTTGACTTCTCATTCACCATTCATCATTTCCGATTGCATGCCTGATAACGTTCTATTCTTCACAAAGAATGAAAATAAGTTACTTGAAGCAAAAAAGGCCACAGATTTGGGTCTTAAGACTTATGGTTCAAGCGTTGATTATATTCTCAGAAATTTCTTTAAAACGAATTTAATTTCAAGTAAGTCTTTCGAGGATTTAAAAAACATAATAGACAATGGTACGATTGATGAATTAAGAAAAGCTGTCGAAGATTTTGGTGAGTCAAGTGAGAAGCAATTTCTCTTCAAAAAGATTTACGAAAAAATGGAGAAGAAAGATGATAACTAGACTTCAGCGTTTAACAACAGGATTAAGTATTATTCAGGAGATTCCTGAAACCTTTTTCAGAGAGGTCGAAGTTTCTGCTGCATTTGGAAATCATCTCTTTCCCGCCTGGTCTAATATTGTCTTTGCAGCAACCTCTTTAAAGGATAAGTTTGAAGCCGTCTATAATAAGTTTAAAGCAATTAAAACAAAAACAACCCGAGATAAAATAGTTGCTGCTTTTACCCATTGTAACCAGATTGAACAGTTATGTAGTAATGACGCAGGAACGATCATAGTTGAATTAAATGATTTACCGAAAAGCATAAGAAAAGAGCTTGACACCTTATTTCTTTACTTATACAACACTGCCATCAAGTACCCACAATTTGAAGCTCATGCAACCGATACACTGAAAAATGCGATTGATAATTTCATCCAAATTAATGGGCTCGAGGTATGTCCTTTTTGTGGGCTTGAAGGTTTTTTGAACATTGAAGGTCAAGGACGAATTGCACTTGACCATTGGTTATGTAAAGATCTTTTTCCAATGACTGCAGTAAACTTCAATAATTTGTTTCCGATCGGCCATGACTGCAACGGCCGAGCAACGAAGGGAACGAAAAATATATTGATTGATTCACCTGCAACAAGGAACCGTATTAAAGCATATTATCCGTATCTAAATCATAACGGACTAGCTTCATCCTTTAACTTTGTAAATGAGCCAACTCCCGCAGGAATTGTAGATGCAGATTGGACATATTTACTCAATCCAGTAAATCCAGCCGAGCAAGAAATATTTGAAAGCTGGAACTCCATCTTGAACATTTCAACTCGTTATTTAGATTATTTTAGAAAAAACATCTTTACAATGTGGGAAGCAGATTATAAAAGATTCATAGAAGAAGACCACGACCTTGTACACGCACAGACTATTGATGAGCTCAAAGCAAACTTCCGAATTTGGAAAGCATCTTTCCCACTTAAAGGAAGGGCGGGCTCAATATTATACCGTGCATTTATCGATTATTTAATAAACAATGCTTCAAACGCCTATTTATACGGACTTTGTGAGAACTTTAAACGATAGACAACACACAGGTGTAAGCACATTTGCAAGCCGCACAAGCCCAAGCACAGACCAAAGCTTGCAAAAGAGCTTCCACTGCCCCACCCGAACAAAATTGAATTAAAAAATTTTCCTCCTCTTCTGAAAATAAAAAATACACCACACACGACCGATACTCAATGACAGGACAACTCAATAACGACAATGGTTTGCAGACACGGTGGACAAAAGGCCTGCTTATAACAAATAAGGCTTAAATCGAAGCAAAGCTTCGTTTAAGCCTGTGTTGAACAGAGCAATTCGCTAGCCTCTTTAATAATTTTTATTATGGGTATTCAATAAGGATAGTGAGTATTTTTCCAT